>Ga0325405_1005543_pt1 | contig 12819 bp, 4 predicted proteins | sample PopdelMetagenome_21_FD_205663 | JGI IMG/M metagenome (GOLD analysis project Ga0325405, IMG submission 205663) | Populus deltoides microbial communities from Bellville, Georgia, United States - Xylem-Control-R2 | ecosystem: Host-associated > Plants > Phyllosphere > Stem > Wood/Secondary xylem... | reverse complement strand
TGATTTAAACGTAATCAATGTCTTGTGAAATATTATGAATGCGTCAAGGTCTTATCATTATGACAAGTTGATTGATAGTAAATCAAATAAAACTATTAATATCCTAAAGCTAAAGCTATGTGTTATTAAAATCTAATTAACTAATTATTAGAATTGGATTTCAAGTTAATTTTTAATATAAAAAATATAATATCATTATGAAAACATTTTATGATATTATAAGATTTTAGAAAGATGATAAATGTGTTTATTAAAATTGACTAGAAAATATAAGAAATAGTGTTGTTAACATTGATTAAAAACTCGAAAAACTGCAAATTTTGTATTCTCCAAGTTTAATTGAATCATAGCATGCAAATACAGTGTCCTTGACTACTTCCAGCTTCTTTCATGCCAAAAAAAAAAAGACAGAAATTTATTTAGTTTAAAAGGCATAAATATAAAATAAATTTATATTTAAAATAGTTTTAATGGGAATTTTTATATTTTTAAAGTAAAAAAAATCATGGAAACATGTCTTTTCTATCTTGAACAGTAGCTTGAGGATCATGAAGGCTATACATCTTTCTTTATGCGAACCATCTTTTGTAAAAACTCTACTAGATTCGGTTTTCTTGGCACGGAGTTACAAGCACGATAGATTCGGTGGAAAGAAAGATTACCCAATCAAGGGTCAGCATTTGTTTTTTTTCCCGTGGCAGGAGCTGAGGAATCACAAAGGCCTCTATATGGCCTGGGGAGGGGAGCTGAGGTAGTATCAGAGGTTTCTTTTGGTGCACTGCAACAGCCACGATCCTAGCCCATCCATGAGTGCTGCCATTAACGCTTTCTCATGCATAAAGTTGTCTATACATATTTGTCGAACAGGGGTAGCGGAAGAGTGGTACGTTTGTGGCAAAGATACTGAAATTAGTTGAATTGAAAACAAATGTTGTTACATGCCCATGTTTTTCTTGATTATGCTGCGCAGAGTGCAGTTCTTAAAGACAATGTCTCAGCAGGCACGTTGTTGGCCAATGATTTCCATAGTTGATTCTATTTCAATTGTTTATCGATGAAAGAAGTGTCCTCTGCCCATGATTCATATTATAATGGAAGGGTTATAACAATTAATTCATGTGATCATCAGTGACGCATCCTGTTTTAGGAGATCAGCAAACCGAATTTGATTTATATGAGCCTGGGGTGCAGCGATCAGTGAGCCTCCGAATACTTACATTCAATATCAGATGGTTGCAGGCCATGATGACCTTTAACTTTTCGACGCAGCAGAGAATAAAGAATAATGGGGTTTGTTATACATCATAAAAAAAAAAAAATTAGCTTGAACAATACTTTATGGGTTTGATTTGGAGGCATTCCAAGCCTTTGGAACTTCTTGGTCAAATTTGAATTTGAATGTGATCTTAATAATCGGATAAAAAATTATGAGCTTTTTTGTCCGGCTGATATTTTGCACAACATCGGTTCATAATTAACTTTGCTAGGCAATTCACATAGTAGAGATCCACAAAAAGTGATCATAGCTACCCGTATCACTTTCTTATGCTTTTGTAGTTTATAAATTTTGCAATTTTTGGAATGAATTTACCAAGGATTTCAGCAAGGCAGTTAATTTCCTCTGGAAGGACCGCGAAGCAGGACATCGTCAATCCACTACCCATCACCTGCATCTTCTTTCCACCTCAAAATTGTTCAAAGGGATGTCCCTCATTCCAACTGCTTGAGAATTCGAGTCATTTACTGCCAAACTATGTGTTGTCTTTGTTTTTCTGGGGTTGAAAGAATAAAAAATCTGTGTTCTTTCTGGACCATGAACGACACAAGATGCACAGAATGGTATAGATATGCAATAGATGGATGATACAGGAGTCAGCATAATAGGGAAAAGATAGTTTGATAGAAACGCAAGAAAATTTCTTGTCTAGTTGTTCGATTTTACAAGGTTAAAATGGAAACATGGCATCACAGGGACAAGATCAAATGAATTCAAATCATACTGCTCGAAACAGCTTAAAAATTATTCTTGTTTTGATTGATTAATGGTAAGCATCCATGGCACAGAGATAACATACCCTGATAAAGATAAAACAGGAAAGGAAGCTTTGGCTTCTGAAAGAATACAATAATACATGGAAAAAAATGGATAAGAAAGAACTGAACTCATCCGAAAATATAAAAGCAGACAGAAATTCAAATAGAACTAATCTATGCATTAGGTCCTGATCTAAAATGTCTCCTATACAGTGCAGGGTGCATGCAAGAGAAGATGGAAGTCCTATGCTTTTTGGGTTTGGTGCCAAAGATGAATGACCGCAAAGGAACTCGAGATCGACTTACTGAGTGTGACAGCTGGATATTTTGACGGTTCTTTGATCCGGAAAGCTTGAATTCCTCGTTCAATTTTGCCAATGTTCTTTCAACTTCAAGCTGGAGTGTCGTTATGTGATCTAAGCCTGCCTGCAATTCATCTGCAACCTTGTTATTCTCTTGTTTCATGTTCAAAATCTCACCTTGGAACTTTGCAGCTTGATAGCTTGTAAACTTGAACTCATCATCTTCAGCACTCTCCTTCAAAGCAGACGTTATTTCATCTTGAATGTCACACAAGGATGTAAATCTGCCCTTCACTTCATCTTTCAGCTGCATGCTTTTCTCTAGCCAGACCGTCAGTTCAGTGTGTATCTCTCTGAGGTACTTGTATAGCGGCTTCGCATCCGATTTCAGAGAATATTCTGCATTACTACTTCCATCTTCCATCCTTTTCTTTTCCTCTAATTTGAGCAGCTCAGACTGTAAATCTTGGACTTGAGTTTCAAATTTCTGTATTTGTTGGAATGTAGTACTGAACCTTAACCAGAAATCCAAGTTCTCCTCTAGAACTTCATCAATGCTCATCCGGAATCGTTTTTCGATTTCGGAAATAGTTTCTGGTTGGTCCATTAGAATCACCCTGAAGTCTTCTGTTACTTCTTTCTCTGTCGTTGGGCATTCTGTCACCATCGATTTTATTAATTCACTATCTTCACCCAAACCTGCTTGAAGAAGGATCAGCTTCTGACGTAAAAATTGAATCTGTTCATCCTTCTTTGCATTAGCACTCTTCAGTTCTCTTACCTGCACCGTTGCATCAAAGAGGCTATCCCCATTCTTTTTTTCTGCTTCACTAAGCTTCTTCTTTACTTCCTTATAATTCCGAAGGATTGAAGTATACTCTGTAAGTAGAGCTCTTTCTCTATTCTCCATACCATTCATGAACAACTGCTTCCAGTCCGGCTCGTCAACTAGCGTTGTTTCCTGTTCCTGTATTTCAACATTGAGATCATCCATCAAAGAAGGTGAATCTTTCTTAAAAACTTTTTCTTCAATTTCCAGGCCAGGAAGTTCCTCCATGGAATTGTTGAGGTCTGTAGTTTTCTGGGGTTGACTTGAATTTTGCCCATGTTCTTTTATCTCTTCCTTTTCTCCTTGATTCTCTGTGAAGTTCATAGAACCATCAGCATCATTCATTTTTTCTTCTTGTTCCTTGAAATCTGCTAACCAACTGACTTCCGCAGGAGTTTCCTTCCCTTTCTGTGAAGAATATGAAACCTTGAGCTCATGGTGTGGCTTCTGATTTTGTTGTTCCCCAAGACCATCATCAGGATTCAGTGCACCCTCTGATCCCTTGAAGTCTTCGTGGGACTGACCTGAAACCTTGAGATGCTCTTTTGTCTTCACATTCTGCGGTTTCTCAATTCTATCATCGGGATTGAGTGCAGCTTCTTGAGATTCAACTTCTACCAGAGATCTGTCCACTGTTTCTGGTTTGACATCGAATTCATCATCTGATTTTACACAAAGTAATTTCGCAGAGAGGTGATCGATACTAGAATGTGCTTCAGTAAAATGTGCATGGAGGCTGTTATTCTGATCCTCGACACTCTGGTTTAGATTCTGGATTCCATGCAACTTCTCCTCCATTTCCCTCAGCTGTTCCCTCAAATCATTTTTGCCATTGATTAATGTTGCCTTGTCTTCTTCTAGAGTTTGAATTTCTGCTTGTAGCTCATCTGTCTCCGTCCTTAACCTCTGTATAAGAGCTGTCTGTGATGAAACTGAAGCTTCTAAGTTAATGATCTTGTTTACAAGTTCATCGATCTTCTCAACAAGTTCTGCTGCAGTGACACTTGCATTAGACCCAACATCGAGGTTTTCCTTAATCTTCTCACGCAACAACTCTATATCCTGTTTCTCTTCTGTTGTACCGCTCACTTGTTGGTGTATGCTTTCCAATCCTTCCACTGCTTTTATAGGTTCATCTTTGGCTCGAGGATTTTCTGGATTGATCTCGCCATGCAAAAACTCATCCTTGAGAGACTTCAACTTCTCCCGGGCATTGGTAATTCTTTTGCGCTCTTCTACTGCTTCTTCTGCAGATCTCTCTTGTTTCTCCTGCAATTGAGCCAATGTCTCTTGGCATGATTTCAGGGCTGCCGACGCCATCAGCGTCCGAGCTTCCTCGTCTTCAATGACAATGCCTGCACCAAATTCATCTTGCAAATTACAAACCTTCTCTTGCATTTCCTTGATTTGCAGTTCAATTTCCCAATACTTCGCAAGTCCGCCCTCATAAGAACTCTTCGCAAACTCTTTCTCAGTTTGTAGAGCCAGGATTTGTCTCTGAATCTTGTCAATCTCCAGGAGGCCTTCTGATTTGCTCAAACCAGACTTAGAAACTGTAGCATTACTTGCTCCTTTCATTGACTTCTTTGATTGCAACTTCTTCGAAGCAGACGTGAAGAGACCCTTTACATCTTTCGGAATCTTCGGAACCTTTGGAATATTTGCTCTCGAGACTTCTGGGAGCTTATTTTCAAATTTAGATGATGGGGCTTCGTCTTCGTCTTCTTCCATTGCAAACTGGACTTTTTCTGGGAAAACATAAGCAATGGTATTGTTGGCATTTTGTAGCTCTGTTGATATGTGGTTATACCGTTCAGCTAATGCCCTATAAGCCCGGTAAGAGTCTTCGACGAAGTGTATCAGCTCTGGTCTCTTTTTGTAGTACATTTCTGCCCTCTTGGCAAAAGAGTCTCCATCTTCTTCAATGAGTTTGATTACGCTTTGAACCTTATCTTCCATGTCTGCAGTTGATAATTTGTATTGATAAGGCATGTTATACACATTGAATTTATGCATGTTAAAATCAGTTGATTCATGGATGAAGGTTTAATGCTGCATTTGGATTTGGCCTTTGCCTTTATCATCAAAAAAAAAAAAAAAACTAAATTTCGTCAATCAGAATGAGCTCTGCAGAAATCAGATGGAAGAAATCATAAACATAATGAATTCTGATGATAAAAAGATGGATCAATTCATATTTAATTCCCCTTTCCATTGTAAATTCCCCCAACAACGTTTTGTCAAATCCCATATACCAAAAACAAAAATGACTGTGTGACTGCTACAGAATAAGATTTACAGAAATGTTCATCGATTCAAGTAAGAAAATGACTACGCAAATGCAACTAAACACTAACAATAATGATAATTACCATGAAGGTTCTGCTCGAGCCATTTGGATTGCTTTGTTCGAATGTGGCTTGCCCACCACCATGAGTAAGCATTGCTTGCAGCTCTCTGCAACATATTATTATTGTTTCTTTCTTCTTCGTTTCTCCAAATCAAGAATATGTATTATATCATGCAACTCCTTTTCCCCTGTCTCGTTCTTTAACAATTTATCGACCAAACTACATACAATGTAGCAAGTAATTACAAGACATGGAACCCAATACTTCGTACCCGGGTACCCTTTTATCTAGGAAAGACACAGAAAGAGGGCGGTTGAGGTTTCAAGGAAGGAACGTGCAGCAAAGTGCTAACACACACAGCAATGATGTGTATGTACGTGGTGTTATTGTTCTTTCTTTAAAAAAAAGGAAAGAGGAGAAGAAAAGAGAAGAGAAGAGAAAACACCATGAAAATATACTAATAATGAGATGATGGAGGGGAGCAATTTCCGGCTAGATTAGCTGTTGAATTGAATTAAAAAGAAGAGAAAAGACCGAACACTAAGCTGCCCATTTGTGATAGAGAAGTCGTGCGTGCATGGATGGCTTGCCTTTTGCTTTTCCAGGGTGTACAAGACCCAGAGCCATTTTAGGCCTTTTCTAACTCCAAATAGAAGATTGTCTATTCGATCCTAAAGTTTATTCTCCAAAGGTGCTATTATTGTCTATGTAAACATGCTGGGATAATTTTTTTCGTTGTAGAGATATATATTTTTTAAAGAAAATTATTAAAATGATGTGGTTCAATTTTGCTTTTTTGAGAGAGATGTGTTGATCTCACTTATCATAGTTGATGGTATATCTATATTTCTATATATGATTCATAGCTATTTTTAAAAAGATTTTAACTTTAAAGGTCTTTTCTAATAATAAAATAGTATAATTTTAACATGATATTCCCTATTGAAAATTTTTTATATTTCTATTTTCAAAAATAAGAAAATGCATAGTAAAAATATGTTTTAATTAGAAATATATTAAAATAATATTTTTTTAAATTTATTTTTTTATTTTTGATATCAACATTTCAAGATCATTTAAAAACTATTTTTTAAGTAAAAATTAATTAAAAAAACAATTTAAAATACAAAAACAAACCCTCAAACCAAGATAAGAGCCATGGTTCGGATTCAAAATTCTTATGTTCTATCTTTCATTTTCGTTCTAATAATTGAAGGGATTTTCGATTTTTTTTTCTTTGTGCTTGGTTTATATATTTCCCATTTATTACTCAATTTATATTATTTTTTTAAGCTACTTCACTAACACTATCATTGTAGGGAAACTTCATCTAGCATATCAATGAAGAACATAAATTCCATATACATGTAGTGCCAAAATATATTTTTCCATATATTGAATTATTATTTTTGTGGAAATTACGTAACTATTGGAAGATGATTGGCTAACCCTTAAAAAAGCAATGTTTCTCTCAAGGACTGTGATCAAGACATTGATACTCCATTAATTTATAAGGACACTCCACTCTAGATAAATATCCAAGTGCATTTAATTACTTTACTATTAATTAAATGCCATTATAAATTGCTAGAGTGACACATTATCATTAAAAAAAATAAGATCTACTAAATATGGTATGATAAATATTGATTTTCATTATGTATCCCTTGTATATATTATGGGATCATATATAGTTTTTTACCAATTATAATATTTGTACTTTATGTTTTTTTAAGATGTTGATAGGTGAGAAATTTTAAAATATTCAGTGCATAAATACCCATATATATTTACTAAATGGATTCCTTTAAAGTGAAAGATACAAAAAATGAAAACTGGGATTTTTTCTAATGAATGGTATTGGTTTATTATATTATTTAGAAAGTATAATAAATTCCTATTTCATGATTTTCTTGATTTTTCTTCTTCTTTGATTATTTATATCCTCTTCTAAATTGAAATTTTGACTATCATATTAAGTGTTTTTTTAATCATCCATGTCAAGAATAGAATAAGATTCGACCACTCATCTAGTAGGTGGTCCAATTTTAAAAACTTGGGACTAAAAAGTTTGCTCTCCCTGTAGTTGCTAATATGATGACCATTGGAGGCTTGCATAGTTGTTAACTTTAGGGCATGTGGGATTAGTCAAGATGCACGCAAGCTGACCTGGACACTTACGTTAATAAAAAAAAAAAGATTTGACCACCCTTTGGCCCCAGTGGTAAGAGCTTGGGACCAAGAGGTTTGCTCCCCCTATGGTCTAAGGTTCGAGTCTTGTGGTTGCTAATATGATGGCCGCTAGAGATTTACATGGTCGTTAACTTCAGGACTCGTGAGATTAGTTAAGATACGCGTAAGCTGATCCGAACACTCATATTAATCTTAAAAAAAAAGATTTGACCACCCATATCAAACTTTTTTTTCACATCAAAATCAAAAATTAATGTGGCATACTTGTAATTTATATGATGTCACTAATTATAATTGGAAGATTTTCTTTGGATAGAATTAGAGTGCTAAAAATCAGTGGAATAAGATTATGACAGATTAAAAGCATTGTTGGCTATGGAAGGTAAGACGAATTAAATTAGGCAAATAACAGGCCACACATTTCTCTGAACAAGAAAAAAAAAAGAAGTATATATATATAAAGATAAAACATTTTGGATTACCTTTTTCTTCTTACAAAAAATGAGTTGGACAAGAACCTTAAATTAATTTGGACAGAACCTAGAATAATTTTATATGCAGGATTTTATAGTTTTAAGGACCCGTGAATTTTATATCCTCTTGATGTCGGAGCCAGTGAAGTACATGTTTAATGAAAAAAAAAAGTAGGGATGGTGATAGATATTTACAAGTCAGATTTTTATTATATTTTTATTTTATTTATTACTCAACTAATAAAAATTTAGATATTTATTATCATATTTATCAGTTAGATATTCATTTATTAACATAAAATAATATATATATATATATATATATATCTTCGGTTAAATTTGGATCCCAAAGTGCTATTACTTGCTTTCAGTAGAAGGAATTGAAACATCATCAATTTTATTTATTTATGAATCAAAAATAATGCTCGAGTGCTTGAGATGATCGATTATGCTGCCCTGCCAGCGGATGCCGGTAATGAGAATCCACCTTCCTTCCATGATTTTCTTTGGAGAAACCATTGCATTAGTCCTTGTTTTCCCTGTAGGTTCCATCTTGTTGGCGTGCTTACACCATCATTAACCCGATAAAAAGCTCAAGTACAGAATATATTTGATCAAATGAGAATCAACCAACCGATTTCGTTTGATGGTTTATGTTTATGAAGGGCCATTGTGTTCTTTCTTTTTTTATTTAATCTGATACCGGGTTATGCTAATCAGCAAGCATGAACTAGAACAAAACAGAAGCTGCTGCATGTAAATATTTGATTATGATTTAACCATTGAAACAACTACATATTATCATCATCATCATCATCATAACAAACAACATCACACTTTTCTCAACCAAGTATTATTCGTAATACAGATATAATCTTCTTCTCGATTGACTAGAAACTAGAAATTTGGACCGGCTGCGAGGATCTCTTCTGTGAGCTCGTTGTCCTTTCCAATCTTGTGATCAGTGAATGTCTCAAAGTTATTCTTGAACAAACCTGCCAGCTTCATCAGGGTATCCTCGTAGCCTAGCTTGTTTGACCACTGCATTTGAGAACAACAGCATTAGAATTACATGCGAGAAACAGATTATACAAAAAAAAGGGTGTAAATATTCAAGGCAGCAGGTTAACGAGTAGAATACTAACAGTGTTCACTGGATCCAGGATTTCAGAGGGCACTCCCTCAACCTCGATGGGGATCTCTAGCCCAAACACCTTAGTTTTCTTGTATTCTGCCTTCAAGAGACTGCCAGAATGTATGGCATCAATGATTTTCCTTGTGTATGCTAACTTGATACGGCTTCCTGAACCATAGCTGCAAAACACCAAATACATTCAAAGACTTTCTTCCCCGAGAATGGGTGACAAAATTCTGATTTACAATTCTCGGATTGTTCGTATCATATAACAATGCCAAACATACCTTCCACCTGACCAGCCAGTGTTGACAAGCCATCCTGTTGCACCATGCTTCTGCATCTTCTCAGCCAGCATAGCTGCATATTTGGTAGGGTGCATCATTATAAATGCTGCACCAAAGCAAGCTGAGAATGTTGCTCTTGGCTCCTTCACACCCTCTTCTGTGCCAGCCACCTACATTGATTATCAAGAAATTCAATTACCAAAATGCTACAAGCACTGAGCTAGCATGTGGAAATCAAAATTATCAACAGGAAGAGCAGAGCATTTAGTGACTAATTATTACCAAAGCGGTATAGCCACTGATGAAATGATACATGGTCTGTGCCAAGTTCAGCTTGCTCACTGGTGGGAGTACACCAAATGCATCACATGCCAAAAGGATAACATTCTTTGGGTGCGGACCAACACATGGTATCTTCGCATTAGGAATGTACTCGATAGGGTAGGATGCTCGAGTGTTCTCTGCAAGAGTTGCAAGGGAAAACAATATAAACATCAGATTTTTTTCACTTGAGTGTGATCAGAAGAAATGTTCAAATCCATGATCTTTCATTCACCTGTAACGGATTTATCAGCATAATCCACCTCTCGAGTGTGCTCCTCGAACACCACGTTTTCCAGCACTGCCATGCACAATCAGTTGCATCAGTTAAGACGTTTAAAACATGCCAAAAAATAAGATCTTCAGGTTCAAACCAATTGATATAGATCATTTTGCATTTCCTCCTACTTAATTTAATGGAATTTAAAGAAGATTTAGAATGCTACCAGTTCCAAACTTGATGGCATTCCAGATTTCAGGCTCCTTCTCCCTTGAGAGATCAATGCATTTGGCATAGCATCCGCCTTCAATATTTGACACTCCGGTCTCAGTCCAGCAATGCTCGTCATCTCCAATTAGATATCTGTTTGGATCAGTAGACAGAGTTGTCTTCCCGGTACCTAATACAAGAATCATCAAAATTCATAGGACTCATCAATAACATAGCAAATGACAAGAAAAAGAAATGGGCATAAATATAGGCCAGATATATGCTTATTAAAACAAAGATATAAAGGGGTTAAGCATGCAAAAAGTAAGTTTTAGGCACGTATCATTTTGCAGGCATGGCACCATGTCGCGACCAGGTGACATGGTGATACTATACCTGACAGTCCAAAGAAGAGGGCAACATCTCCATCTTTTCCCATATTGCAGCCAGAATGTAAGGAGAGGATTCGACGCTTAGGCATGAGATAATGCATTACACTGAACAGACCCTTCTTCATTTCCCCGGCGTACTGTGTGCCGAGGATGACCATTTCCCTTCTAGCAAGGTTCAGATCTATACTAGTGGAGGATGTCATGTAGTGTGTATAACGATTACATGGGAACTGGCCTGCATTGTATATAGTGAAGTCCGGAGTACCGAAATCCTCCAGCTCTTCAGGAGTGGGCCGGATACACCTGCCACCCACCCAGTTATCCAATTGAACACACTTAGCTAATTACATCATGCGCATTTTTTCTTACCACTTTCCTCCATTGTATGGGAGTAATAATACTCAGCACAGTATATCATATTTAACATTTTGTCAACGATAAAAGAGACTTATCTGGCAGGCTTAGGGCTTTGTTGGGGGAGAGACACAGAAACAGACAAATATATTCCTGCTAAAAACGTTAAGAAATCATCTACTTTTACTTACATGTTGTGCATGAAGAGTGAATGGTAGGCTCTGGCAGAAACAATCCGGACTTTGATTCTGTTCTCAGGGTCCCAGTTCAAGAATTGATCGTTCACAAAGACCTGAAAATTTTGAAGTACAAACCATCAGAATTCACCATTCAAACCCAAATTAATCAACAGGGAAAATGCAATGAACTGCACGAGGGCATGCCCGTGGCAGCCAATGGTCCGCCGTACATGCATTCAAAACAAGAGTCCATGTATTGAAGTATTCGTACAGCACGGTAGTCAATAATGTACAAACCCACCAATAAGGTAGGTACCGTATACTTGTGAAGCACGACTTGAAAATAACTTGATATTTGACTTATAATTTAATTTCAGACAAAGTTTAAAAAAAATATAAAAATTGATTCGACCAAACCCAAAATCTTAATGAATTAACTCATAATTCAATCAAAATTAATTTATTTTTTTAAAAAAATAAAATAATATTATTTTAACTTTCTATATATCATTAATGACTCGTATAACGACAAAATTGCTACTCCCAAGGGATTAGAAAACTACATGGAGAAAAGGACAATAAAGATACTAAGACAAATATCGCTATCATCCGAAAAAACGTAAGAATTGCGCACATCGAGAATTCACAGAAACGAAGGTATAGAGTAAAGTAAAGCTTAAACAGAAACATTCATGTACAAGACACGCAAAGACATAGCCAAAAGAAAAGAAAAAAAGGACACGAAATTAAAGAAAAATAATAAAAAAATCACGTACCTTGTCCAGAGAATTCAAGTAATCAACAGCTCTTTCTCTGTTAACCATGAAGGTATGCTCGTCCATTTCAATGTTGGGTGAACCCCTGGGGTTAACGAAGTAAATTACTTGACGGGCAAGTAGAAACGAGGCAGAGATTAAAAAAAAAATTATTCCCCCTCTTGTTTTAAAAATTAATTAACTTGTTTCTTGATTTATTCTAAAACAACGTATTCTTTTGTTATCAATCTTTTTATAGTATTTTTTTTATTTTTAACTAGAAAAATTAAAAATATATGGAAATGATGGAAACGACTTATTAATTACATTTTAAAACTAAAAATAATATTTAATTTATTTTATAAAACTAGCAGAGAGGACTAATTTATTATAAACAAGGAGGTGGCCTGCTGCCAGGTACTTACTTTCCCCACCAAAGCTCTTCTCCGGTAACATCATCCTTGACAACACGTTTATCTCTCGGAGCCCGACCAGTTTTGGCACCGGAAAGGGTAGCCAATGCACCAGTTGATGTTATGAAGGACCCTTTCTCATAGTGTATGGCCTGCTCATAAAGCTCTGCACGATATATATTTGGATGAATTAATTTATCACAGTGACAATCCACTAATTAATTCATTTGCAAAAGAAATAAATCAACCAATATGCTGGCTGGTCAGGCAAAGAGATAAAGTTTAAGTCGTCATTTGTCAGCAAAAATTCTGTAGTTGCTCGGGAAGGATAAGATTATGTTCTTCATTAATTAATCGAGTGCAATTCACTT
>Ga0325405_1005535_pt1 | contig 12831 bp, 11 predicted proteins | sample PopdelMetagenome_21_FD_205663 | JGI IMG/M metagenome (GOLD analysis project Ga0325405, IMG submission 205663) | Populus deltoides microbial communities from Bellville, Georgia, United States - Xylem-Control-R2 | ecosystem: Host-associated > Plants > Phyllosphere > Stem > Wood/Secondary xylem... | reverse complement strand
AATGTGCTTGGTGTGCTCATGAAAGACCAGATTGACAACAATTTGAATAGCAATGGTGTTATCAGTATGAAGAAGAGTAGGAATAAGCTGAGGAATACCAAGTTCACCCTACAGACCCTGAAGCCAAACTATCTCAAAGCATGCAGATGACATAACACAATATTCAGGACAAGAAATAAGAGAATCACTAAGAAACATGCACCAACCAGTAATTGAACGACGAGTAACAAGACAACCAGCCGTATCCGTATCACTAAAACCCATCAATTGTAAAGAAGTTCTAGTAGAAAAGAATAACCTGTGACCGGAAGTACCTTTGAGATAACGAAGGATATGTCGTACAATGACTGGGTGAGAATGGCGAGGAGCCTAGATAAACTGACTAACTTGCTATATAATAAAAGAAACATGTGGCCAAGTAATTGTAAAATAATTCAAACTCCTTATCAACTGTTGATACTTCTGTTGTAACTTCAAGTTGACCTCTATTGGTGTAAGATCCAAGTTACTAGATTTAAGAATAGCTAAGGTGAGAAGCTCTTGAGTATACTTGTGCTTATGTAGAAGTGTGCTAGTTGAACAACAGCGTACCTCAAGACTAAGAAAATATTGTAGGATACCAAAATCTTTCATATGAAATGAAGTGTTAATATGCTTCTTTAGTTGCTCAATCAACTGATAATCACACTCTTTAATAACAAAATCATTCACATATACAAGAAATACAACAATCCTAGTAGCATTCATTCGGAGAAAGAGAGAGGAGTCAAATTGACTCTAAATAAAATTAAATCAAGAAAGGTAGAACGAAATTTCTCAAACCAAGCACGTGGTGCTTGCTTCAATCCATAAATTAGCTGCTCAATCAACTGAGAATCACACTCTTTAATAACAAAATCATTCACATATACAAGAAATACACAATCCTAGTAGCATTCATTCGAAGAATGAGAGAGGAGTCAAATTGACTCTTAATAAAATTAAATCAAGAAGGGTAGAATGAAATTTCTCAAATCAGGCACGTGGTGCTTGCTTCAATCCATAAAGAGACTGTATATGTGAATGATTTAACAGTGCGAACAATAGTCATCTTGGACAGAGTTGCAAATGTCATCTCATAATCAAGTCCATACTCTTGTCGTTTCCCAAGAGTCACCAGATAGACTTTATATATTGCAATAAAACCATCAGGTCATAGCTTTATGATATAAATCTATTTAGAACCAAGAAGTTCGACGCCATCAAGATAAGAAACAATATCCCAAGTGCTTGTCTTGAAGAGCTTGAAGCTCTTCTTGCATAGACAACTTCCAACATGCTTGAGTAGAAACTTGAGAGTAAGACTTAGGTGCAATAGTAGTATTAAGAGTAGCTTGAAGAGTTGAACCCATACCACCTATTTGGAGGACATGAAATTTGAGACGATCAATGAAGTTCAGCTAGGACGAGATCTGGTGTCATGGCTGGGTAAGGCAATGGGATTGATGGATGACGTCTCTGATACACAATTTCTGACTTAAAACGCTCAACGAAACTTGATACATTATCAAAATTAGAAAGCAAAACCGAAGAGAATCATGAGAAATAAAAGACTTGAAAGAAATATTGATTTTTAAATAATACCACATTTTAAGAAATACAAAGTTTATTAGCTATCAAATCATAACGCACAAACCCTTTATGAACATTATTATATCCTAGAAAAGCACTCCGAACAGATTGAGCAACAAACTTGTTTCATTTAATTAATGGTAAGTAAACAAAACACACACAATCAAATATATGAAGAGGTTAATACTCAAGAGTCATGCCAAATAAGTGATAAAACAGGGAATTGAAATTGAGAATTTGGGAGGGTAGATGATTAATCAAATAAACAACCATAGATAATGTTTCTACCCAAGATATAGGTGGTACTGAAGAGTCAATTAACAAGGTACGAACATCTAAAAGGTGAAGATTCTTACGCTCTGCAACCCTATTCTATTGATGAGTGTGGACAATAATGTTGGGAGAGAATACCCTTCATTTATAGATAAAGCCATTGGACATATATTCCTCCCAAAATTATCTTAGAGTCTTAATACAATTAGAAAATTGATTTTCAGCATAAACAATAAAATTCTGAAAGTCAAAAAACACATCAGCTTTAGAACAAAAAAATAAAAATACCCAAACAAAATGACTATAATCATCAATAAATATCATGAAATATTTGTACTAAGCATGTGAAATAACGGGACTAATGCCCCATATGGTAGCATGAATGATCTCAAAACAAGCAGAGGCCTGATTGCCATGTGAAGGAAAGGGTAAGGACTTGCTTTTACCAAGTTTACATGAACCGCAATCAGAAGACACAGTAGAAGGTCAAAACAAATCTTTATTGCCCAGATAACTATGTTTCATAAGATAAGTCAAAACAATAGAATTGGAATGTCCCAATTTCTTATGCCATACATGACTATTATTAACAACCGCAGTACAACCGAAAGAAATAGACATGAATGGAAAACTGGAGAGGAAATAGATGTCCCGTTTTAGGCCCTTTTCTATCACTTTCCCGTTTTAGGCCCTTTTTTTACAATAATTGTGAAATTTCTTGCTGTAGTGCTTTGCAACATGCCTAAACTCCTTACAATTGTAGCACTGAGTTTGTGACTTGGATCTTCCTTTGCCATTAACAACATATGCCATCTAAAATATCGTAGACATCATGGTTTCTAAATTAAGGACAAATTGAGTGACTTGGTGTTGTTCTTCACATAATTCCTCCAAACAAACCTCCAAAGATGAAACAAGATTACAGTTGCTTAAACTAGCGCATGCAGTCTCAAATTTTGATTTTAGTTTCATCAGAAACTGATCCCTATGGCTCTTATGATGGACAACTTGTAGTGTCGCAATGACCTTTTTTTGAATGGTAGGATGAACTATCCTAATATATTCACTCTATAAATTAAGAAATTCATAATAGAATTGTTCAATAAAAAAATTACCTTGGCGATAGTTACCAATTTCTAACTACAATTGAAACTTTCAAGCAATGTTATTTTGAGAATAAATGCTCTGAAGATAAACCCACATCTCCATAGCAATATCGAAAATCATTCACCTACTTGGTTCAGTAGAACCAAATAGCCAAGAGATAATGCAACCATCCTTGCACTCCTAAGAATCAATCACCTTGGGATTAGTCAGAGCCTTAGATGACTCATCTAAGTGACCCTATAACTCTTTTCCCTTCACAAGTATCTTGAATTCAAACTCCCAAATGGAGTAATTCTTTCCATTTGAACAAACAATAAAATATTTTTCTTTCATTATAAATCAGAAAAAAAACCAAAGAAATTAACTAGTGAAAAGGTAGACCTATATGTCAAAAAAAGAAAAAGAAAAAGAAAAAAAAAACCTTCAAACTGCCGAGAATGGGAACTCCTAAAATACCCAACTATGTCGCTATAATGTCTAGCCAAAACAAAATCTCTTTACTCCAAAAAATTGCCTATAGTCCCAAAACAAGGAGTCTCAAGATAGAAACCCAAGAAAAATATCCCACAACATGCCAAGAAAAAATACTAACCTAAAGAGTTAAGTACAAAATTTATAATTTTGGCTCTGATACCATATAAAAATGGTCTGAATGTCTCTTAACATAATTACATTCTACATTCACTCATTGACCATAATTACAATCTCTCTAAAAAGTAATTGCCTATCAATCAATCTCTCTAGATCAAGCTCCCTAAATCAAGTAATTGCATATCAATTAATCTTTCCACATCAAGAAATTGCAGCGAACACTATGTGAGATAGGAGAAGGTTTTGATAGCCATTTGGAAATATATTGTCCTCTAAGATTCTCCAAAAAGTATCAAAGATTCAGAATCATCTCACAAAATGTCCTAATCCTTTATAGGAATATATTTCGTTATCTCAATGCCAAATTGTTTGCATACTTTCAGTGTTTTTTGCATACTTTCAGTATTTGTAAACTAGTAGTTTTCAATGAAAGTAATTATCTTGCAGATCGAGAATGAGTTTGGTTCATATGGAGATGACAAAGCTTATCTTCATCACCTGGTCAAAGTGGCCCGAGGACATCTTGGTGATGGTATCATTTTGTAAGAGTTTCTGTATCTTCAATCTTCTATTCATGGTTTCATGTAAAGCTCATTCAGTTGTTTCCTTCATGTATGTCTCACTATGTTCTTACTACACAACGTGGTTGTATGTCTATGGCTTAGTTTTTGGTGTCTTTGTTTCATGCATAAGATGATTACTCTCAAAGTGCACCCATAACTTATTTTCGCTTCATGAACTCTTGAGGGTAGAAATAGGATCGTGACTCAGTAATTGTATCCTTCTTGTTCATTAAAGAATGTACACATAACATATAGTTTGTAATTGTTATATTCAGTTCAGTTACTTGGGGAACTGCTGACTTGGCAGTGAGAGAGCTTCAGAGTTTATGTGATATTATTTGCTTGAAATTTCTGGCATCGATCTGGAATTTAATGGAACTTTACAGTTTTGGTCATGGCAATATCATCAGCTAGGACTGTATGGATGTGGATAACTTTGATACCATTACCATCCCTTTAGGATGCTTAAGAAACCATTTAATCCAGTAGTGAAGGAATGCAATTTCCTTGGTGCCTCCTACTTGAAGTTGCACGTTGATCTTTCTGGCAGTTTTCTACCCATCCAATTGGACATCTATCACCACCAACCTAAGATCATTACTACATTTGATTAAATGCATATTAATTCTCTTGGTTATGGTACCATCTCCTTTTGATTTTCTGTAAATATGAAACAGAGTGCTGTGTATTTGTACCTCTACCTTTCCCCCTTTTAGATATATATCTGGATGCATTTGATTTGATTAGATGTTGTGAATTCTCTGTGCTTTGCATCTGTGTATTCATGCTTTCATCAATTCAAACATCATTGTGTCATGTCCTTAAGATGTTGTATGGTAGAAAAAAGTTTCTGTTTCCTATTGCATTTATCCAAAATGTATTCCAACCACAGCGTTAGCTTCAGTTTAACTTATTTAACTAAATTTTGCATAGATTATTTCAATTTGTTTAATTAGTGTCCCTATCTTGACTAATTATTTCTAGGTATACCACGGATGGAGGTTCTAGGGAAAATCTTGAGAAAGGAACCATTCGAGGAGATGCTGTCTTTTCAAGTAAAATTATGAAGTTTCTTTTCAAATCTTATATGTGTACTTGATTATTACCCAAGCTGCTAAGATATCTTAATTTAATACTATGTTTATATTTGTCTATTAGATTCTAACCGTAGCATATTCCACATACAAATGCTATTATTGGTATTATGTGTAAACACATATTTTCCATGAATTTCAAGTGTATAAGTGTCAATATTCATGCTTGAGTATCTGGTGTTTGTTATCTAGGGTAAAGTGAAGAGTCCAAGTAACATAGACATATTACAGAGCATGAGTCAAAGGTTTTCTTATTGGCAGCACATTCATTTGAATAGCTATGGAGAAAGTGTGATCGAGTTCAACCCTGTTTCTGTGAATTATGGGAAATTGACCATGTTATTTTCTGGATGCCTATGGCTTGCGATTTCATTTGTTCTCATTTTTTTCTACTTTTCTTTTTTTTCACTTAGATTACATGAAAAACAGTCAAGAATAACAAATAATCAGAGAGAGAGGGGGTGAGAGGGAGAGGGAGAGGGAGAGAGCTTAGCATATGACCACAAGGCCATGAAGTCTGTCTCAAGGAAAGAACACATGGCCATTTACTTTTTGTATATGACTTGTGCTTTGAGTGAAGCTTCTTAAACCTTGAAAATCTAGAAGTTCCATATATACAAAATTCAGATTTTCTATTGGAATGGTATAAATATCTTAAGCTTGCATCACATGTTTTATATGCAATATGCAGCTGTAGACTTCACTACTGGTGATGATCCTTGGCCTATATTCAAGTTACAAAAGGAGTTCAACGCCCCTGGAAAATCACCACCACTTTCTTCGTAAGTGCTTCATTAAATAGTTTGATGTTGAATGGTCAGTGGTTCTACATTTTTAGTGCTTGGTGTTTCCAGGGAGTTTTATACAGGTTGGCTGACACATTGGGGTGAGAAGAATGCAAAGACTGGTGCTGATTTTACTGCATCAGCCCTGGAAAAGATATTGTCACAGAATGGCTCTGCTGTGCTTTATGTATGTCCTCTAGTTCAAACCTTTTCCTGCTGCTGAAGTATTTGTGTGCAAGTAATTGCATTACCTTTTTTCTTTTTATGATTTTTTAAAATTCCCAGATGGTGCATGGTGGAACAAACTTTGGATTCTACAATGGAGCAAATACTGGTGTAGATGAGTCTGATTACAAGCCAGACATCACTTCGTATGATTATGTGAGGACTGACTCGCGGGATTACTGATTTTATGGAATAGAATGTATACTGGACTAAAATGATAATTTTCCAGGATGCACCAATCAGCGAATCTGGAGATGTGGAGAACGCAAAATTCAATGGTATGATTTCTTTTTTGGTGTGGGTGGAGGGATAATTTTTTTTCTGTAATGATTGTGATTACTTTGGACTAGTTTTAATCTGGTTTGTTTGGCAACTTGCTTCCTGAATGACAATAACCAAGTGTATTAAGGATTGATAAAACAGAACACAACTTGCATTTTTCAAAAGCATTGGAATTTTCTTGCTGCGGCATGCTTTTGTTCCTGGCTACTTTTGTGGGTATAATTTTAATGTTTCCACTTATTGATTTTGAGATAGATAACTGGGAGGACAAAGTTTCTAATAAATATGGCCAGCTCTGTTGTGACCAAGACTTTCTTTTTTTCTCTTTCCACTATGTTGGAAGGCCAGTGGAGGAGAAGTGATTTTAGTGGGTAGATTGCACAGATAAAAGTGTAGCCTGCCTGACTCTTGATTGTGCTTAATGATGTCACTTGAGTTTAAAGGAATAAATATCATACATAAGCATATCTCAAGACTCTTGCAGCAAACGCATCTGTTAATAATGCCAATAGAAAGTTTCATTCAACTGGCAGTGGTTAAAAAATGATCCATCTCTGAGCATCTCTCTTCCTCGTATGGAGAGGCATGGCCTAACCACTGGTAGCTGTGACATGTTTAGCTAGTACATTTCCAGAGCATTTCCATATAAAGCCTTGTACTTGGAATTGAACAGAGAAAAAGAATAATTGCTGATAGGATGCGTGCCTACATTTACATTATACCTTTTATCATTGATTTATTTTTTCTTTAGCTCCTGAGAAAGTGATTCTATGAGTGGTTACTTTAGATGTTGGGATGATTTAAAATAGTAATTTTGGTGTTAGATTGGTCATATAAGACGGGAGTTGACATCTTTAGCTGTTTCAGTATTTTCTGTCCTGCACTATTAACGATATGGTGTTTGACTCACTCTTATCCTCCTAGATTAATGTCTCACTGTTACGGATTTCTTTACATAAAAGGAAATTTCAGTCATGATAAGTACGTCCAAATGTGCTTGCAGTTTTTCAGAGCTGCCTAGCATGTCTCTGAAACTGTTTTCAGATTTATTTGTTAATGACCATTGACTCAAATTTCTATTCTAAGCAGTGCTTATCTAGCAAGATAATATATAGATAGATCACTCCTTACTTCAGCACTGCGCAGGGTTATTGAACTTCATACTGCAGCATCTCTTCCGTCTGTTCCTTCTGATAATGGAAAGATGGGATATGGACCTATTCAGTTACAGAAAACAGCATTCTTGTTTGATTTACTTGACAATATTAATCCAGCTGATGTAGTTGAATCTGAAAATCCACTCTCAATGGAGTCTGTGGGACAGGTGTTCAACTTTATTATCTTATCTATATATATGTATTTTTTTAAAAGTTTATGTTTTGTGGCTATCCTTATTGAACAAAAATTGGTTGCTACCTGAAACTTCTTCGATTCAGATGTTTGGATTTCTGTTATATGTTTCGGAGTACACTCCAAAGGATGATAAAAGCGTTCTTCTCATACCAGAGGTATAAAACCATGCATAGATTTCGTAATTTGATCCTTCGTATAATAGTTGTTTCTTATTGTGTTTTCAATTTATGATAAGGCATGCAATGCTAGTGCGTGTCATTTTAATTGTGTCCGAGTTGCATTTTTCACTTGTTCTGTTATTGGTTTGATAACACGAAACAATTTCTTTTTTCCCAACATTCTATGCTGCAGGTGCATGATAGAGCTCAAGTGTTTACTTTATGCCATTCCGAGGACAATAACAGAAGACCAACACATGTTGGTTCAATTGATAGGTTGTCAAGTAAAAAACTTGGCCTTCCTAATGCCAAATGTGCTTCGAACATCAGCTTATTTGTTTTGGTACCTGACTATCCTGTTTCTCGTGAAAAAAAGTACTGATGGTTTTACTTTAGCTAGTTATGCAAGCTCTACATTGAAGTTAAAGTAGTTTAATGGAAATATTGTTGCTGTACAGAGCCATTGGTATTTTATTACTGCGCTTCTGAGTTCATTTTCTTGCTGAAGTTTTTGCGTGAGTTGAGTTTTACTTTGGCTAACAAGGGAAGTTTTATCTATTTTTACATTTTTGTTCCATTTACTCATTGAAATACAGTAACATGACTTAAATTCTTGCAATAAACTGGCTTGAAAGCAATTATAAGAAAGATGCTTGAGCAACAGCTTTAGTCTCAGTGGATTTTGTTTCCAGTGTATTGCCAATAACGAACGGATTCTCGAGAACTATCCTTTTCCCTTTATTGTGATAGGTCCTCATAATTTGCAAGTGTGGGATTTTTATGTTGAAAATTATTACATTCTTTATTGAATCAGTTTATTTTTCATTCTGATAGGTTGAAAATCAGGGTCATGTGAATTATGGACCATACATATTTGACAAGAAGGTAAACTTGCTCCTTTTTTATCCATTAAAGCTGCTTCATGATTTCTTAGTATGATTGTATTACAGTTTCTTTATCTGCGTGGTTGGAATTCAAGAATTCAAATTCTTTTCTTCAGCTCTATAAAATGTCTCCTGCACTTTCTATCTCTCTTGTTGGTGAATTTCTAGCTTTCATGGTCTGCCTGCTAAAATCTGAACATATAAAGGAAACTTTTCCAGCTAAAGACTATTTACAGTTTAGGAAGAATGCTGGAAGGAATGGAAAGTTGAGAAAATAGTTGAAGGCTATCCAATTTCTCAAGCAGCTGGACAGTCAACACTTCTTGGTTGTCTTGTTCTTTTCAAGACACGATAATTACACGCCAAGTTTACAACTATTATTCTGGAAAAATTCACATTGTATTGTTTGTTGTGTAAATTAAAAGAGGATCCTTCAAAATCTCAGTCATACCCCCGTTGTCTTTTGATAAAGCTGTGTAGTAATATAGTCATTGTTTCCTCGCTTAAAGTATAACACAAAAGAAATGTGTTATGAATTTCAGCATTGTAATTAATGGGACTTTAGATATTTAAATAGAGGGAATACTACATATCAGATGATAATAAATTCAGAAATCATAATTTTCTTACATTTTGCATCTTAGATGATATTGCACTTTCCTCATAGTCTAACAGATGCTATTCAACTGGATTTTTCTTGCTTTTACAGGGAATTTTGTCTTCTGTTTTTCTGGATGGGAGTATTTTGCATGGATGGAAAATGATTCCCATCCCTTTCCACAACCTGAACGAAGTTCCAAAAATCAATCTCATCATTGAAGTTGCACATTCAAGATTCATTACAGTATCAACTCAGAGAGAGTTAAAAGATAAACCTGGTGAGTCTCAAATTCATAAAAAAATGCATTAGCGATCCTCTATGATAGCTGTTGCGTCATTTTTTTGTGGTGCCAATTCCTGGTCACTTTTGGTTTTATGGTCAGGCATGACTCCTTTTTCCATCTCATGCTGCAAGTTCATGTCATTTATTAAAGCACAATATGAATAAACAGGACATTGCAATGAATCAACAGTAGTTTGCTTGTATTTTCAGGGAATGTTTCTGAAGTACCAGCATTCTTCACTGGCCATTTCTTTATCAAGAATGCGAACCAGATTCATGATACTTTCATATCATTCAGTGGTTGGGGTAAAGGGATTGCAGTTGTTAATGATTTTAACATAGGCAGATATTGGCCGGTAAAAGAACTTAATTTTGATTTTCCAGCCTTGCTCTCAGTCCTCTACTTTTTTATGCCATTAAATTTATTTTATTTTCCTACTTTTGTGTACAATTTTCCTCCGAGGTTGCAGTCATTTGGTCCGCAATGCAATCTTTACGTCCCTGCTCCGATCCTTCGTCATGGAGAAAATGTTCTGGTATGGAATGCCTAAAGCTTATTTACATGTGGATACGCATACATGCACACCCACATTTGTGGGTTTATACGCTATAATACGCATGTTAGTTTCTTTGATCACCATTTTTCAGTTTACTCACTAGTTATGGAATCATCTTGGCATCTAAGCCACAAACTTTGTCTATTGATATCATAGTTGTGATCCATGTTGGAACCCATTGTTAAGATGAAAAAATTTAAAATATCAAGCTTTCAGCTTCTTTCCCAGGGGTTGCGTAGTTGATATCAATAATCAACACAATCTTCCTCGTGTCTATGCACTCCATGCCACCCATGCACACCACTGATACTACATTATTTGGGATGTATCAAACTTGTTTTTTCCTTCTGAAGGTGTTGTTGCCTTGACTTCTTGTCTTGTTTCCGACTTCATAGGTCATACTGGAGTTAGAATCTCCCAACCCTGAGCTTGTCATACATTCAGTTGATCACCCAGACTTCACATGTGGTTCAAGTAAATCACGCGTGCATCAGCTTTAGTTACACCTTATACATTTGCTACATCAGGGAGATTAGTTGACTCGCCAATGCTGAAACTCTGAAGATCAAGAGCACACATGATGCATTTTGCATTTGGCACAAGGATGGCAGACTGATTAGCAAAATGTTGCCCCGCTTGAGCAGAAGTGTATTATAGAGAATTGATGCGTATATCAATGAGAATCCCAGAGATGGTTCTGTTTAAAAAGCATCATTTACACTGGATTAAGTTGAAAAAACTAATATTATTGCCCTGTCATTGACACCTGAACATATTTATTACAAGGCTTGGGTTTTCTTGAAAACTCTCCCAGCTATTTAAGAAATGCTCTTCGTTTTCTGTGATATTCTTTCCCTTCTGATTCTATTATTCACAGACAAGGAGAATCACAAAGTACCAAACACTGCCTCTATCAAGCAGTGCGGTCATAATTTTATCAAGAAAACAACAAGCTATCATTTGAGTGGAACAGAGTCTTGCTTTTATACAACAATTTATCCCTAAAACTTGAAGGAAAATCAGCAAAATAACCAATGTTATCCGCAGTACCGGACGATGTCTTTTCTTTTATTTCCTTGGCTTGAACATTCTCTCTAGATCAAGTTCAAACACGAGCCAAACTCCTCTCAACTTGATACATACTAAAATTACCTGAGAACAAATGAAACCAAAACTGAAGATTAATCACTGTGAAGGTGAAGGTGAAGGTGAAGTATCATTTGAATCTTTTTTTGGTCCAGAAATAGCAGCAGTTGCAGCTGCTGTGACAGCTGCTGCAGCAGCCCCTAGCTTCACACCACCAGCAGCCTTCATTACACTTGCTACTTTCGCAAATATTGCTACACCCCCTACAAGTACAGCCCTCAAGGCAACTGTTGGTTTTACTGCCATTTCTTATGGGAACTGCAAAACACATTTATGTGAAAAAATCAAAAGGTTGTCCCATCCATAAAAATAACAAGCAAATGCAGCAGCTTGTGGAAATTGAAGGTTGTGAGTATTCGAGCGAGGATCTAACACAATCATATAGGGATCTGACCTAAACATACTACGTTAATGACATAGTAGATGCTTTTATGGACCAGAATAACAAGTCTAGATCTAAGAGGAGATCTGCTTGCTTCAAACTAGGTTAGCATCTTAAAACAAAGATTACAAGAGATCTGACCATTGAATCGGACTCAAATTTTTCCAAATAATTCTACAAATAGTTTTCCTTTAGCAAGTCAATCCCTCACTTATCGGACCGCTGGATATAGTTGTGTCAGATTCTTGTGAATGCTCAGAACCTTCAATTTCCCACAAGCCTGCTTGTATCAAAATGCCAAATGAAATACATAGCATATCAACCAAAATAACCAATGACAACTTATCAAAATAAATGAATCTTAGGCTATAAATAACAAGAACATCTTGACCCCACTAAATTTGTTCTAATGCATGATTTTGCTGCCCCAATTCATAACATGTGGAGGCCCCAGTTCTTTCTTTCTTCATATCCTTTTTTGAATGTGAACAGAGTTTCTTCCTCAAACTTCAAGTACAGGTTTCAAAAGTTACAAAGAAAAACCTCAAAATGAGAACACTCATATTATCAGCATGCGTGTCTGCCCTTGCAGAATTAGTTAAATAGAGGGCAAAAATAAAAAGGAAAAATCAATGCATCCCTTTATATGTTCTTGTGGAGAAGATGAGAAATTTGTCTTTGAGAAATATTTTTCAGCAGTTTCTCTCTATTTCCTTCACAGAAATGGAAGAGATATGTCCAGTAACTGACACAATGCAAATCCCAGTCTAAACACCATTCTTAGTTCCCCTGCCCCATGAATTTGAAAAGACAAGGCACACTTGGCTAATCACATAAATTGTCACCAAAAAGTTCTGAAGAAAGGCAAGAAGAAAAGGAAGAATAAGAGAACAAAAATTTTCATTGTAATAAACTTAGAATCTTTTACATAACTAAT
>Ga0325405_1005534_pt1 | contig 12831 bp, 6 predicted proteins | sample PopdelMetagenome_21_FD_205663 | JGI IMG/M metagenome (GOLD analysis project Ga0325405, IMG submission 205663) | Populus deltoides microbial communities from Bellville, Georgia, United States - Xylem-Control-R2 | ecosystem: Host-associated > Plants > Phyllosphere > Stem > Wood/Secondary xylem... | reverse complement strand
TGGTAAATTATAAGGCTTTAATAAAACAGATCAATCCTCACAAGTAGCCAAATTGCATACATATATTAATTCGCATTTTAAAATGCTGGAACTCTCCATCTGGTCAAGGCTAAACTCCCCACGATATGGAGTTCATCACCAAACAAATACAAATATAAGGTTCAGATGAACTAATGACATTGGCCAGACATTTCTACATTTCCCCCCCTCGTTTTACGGGCAGAAATGGTCTGTGGTTCTTGGATTATAATTAGTATCATTGCCAAGACATCTCAGCTAGCTGTTTATGATTTTGAAGGGGTAAAATAAAAAAAATAAAAAATTAGTTGTCCCTAGTTTTATTTTATTGTAACTAAAATTTAAACTAATTTTTTAAAAGTTAGGGTTGGTAGTGTTAAAAATAAAATAAAAACCATCTTAAAATATCATACATAAAATAAATTGTTTCTTATTTGTTTTTAATAATAAAAAATATCTTTTGTGCTTATATGTTAAAGGTTTTGCATAAACTAATACATGTATATTTGTTTTTAATAATAAAAAATATATTTTGTGCTTATATGTTAAAGGTTTTGCATAAACTAATACATGTATATTTGTTTTTAGGGATAAAAAAACTATAATGACCTAAGACAATGAGTTAGCACCTAGACTGAACGTAAAACTTGATCCAGACTTTTAAAATATAGACATCAAACCTAAAAAGATGGTGAATGATAAATTGAGCTATGATCCATTTATGTTCTAAAATGAACCTAAAAACCATCACTCACACTCAAAAGTGTTTGTGAGGACTGGAGGCTTACCTGGTCGTTAATTTCAGGACCCGTGAGGATTAGTCAAAGTGCGCGCAAACTGACCCGGGCACTTTACATAAATAAAAAAAGTGTTTGTGAGGTCACATGGGTCCAACCTAAGCCTACATATAACAATAAGGAGAAGCACATTTGAAGAAGACTAATCACTTGTATTTTCAAAACAAACTTTTGGTCTTCATATGAAAACCATAAAATTTTAACTTCTTTAGAACAAGATCCTTACAAAGAATGTGTCATCCATGAGTTGATTTTGATTTTATATATATATATATATATATATATATATATATATATATATATATATATATTAGCATTTTCATAACAAAAAAAAAAAGGTTTTGACTTCTCAAAGACGACATCCTTATAAGGAATGTACCATCATCGGGTCGATTCTTTTGATAAAAAAAAATATTATTTATGTTTTAAAAAAAAACAGCAAGATTTTGATTTCTCGAGGATGAAATCCTTATGAGGAATGTACCATCCTCGGATCATTTATTTGATAAAAACAAAAAAACTTCTTTTTAAAACAATAAAGTTTCAACTTCTTAAGGATGGGATCCTTATAAGGAATGCACCATTCTCGGGTCTTTTCTTTTATAAAAAAACTTTTATTTACATTTTTTTAAGACAATAAAGTTTTGACTTCTTAAGAACATGATCCTTGTGAGGAATGTACCATTCTCATGTCGATTCTTTGATAAAAACAAAACAATGCATAATGAAAAAAATATTAAAAATTATTATTCGACATGAATTTCACAATATTCTCGTATAGAAAATCAACTATATACAAGCAAACACAAACAAACAAAAAACATACAGGAAAATATATCATCCACATATGAAAACACAATACAAGTCAAATATACATCCACACATCAAGACTAAAATGCAAAGTAAATATACATCATCCATAATTATACATTACAGAATATCCAAAATAAGCAGATCAACACATTAGAGATTTGAGATTGATCTTAAGAAAGAGTTGGGATTAGATATGAATGGAAATGGCAGTGGTTGTGCATGCACCTCATATGTGGAAGCCAGACAAATATTGGGTAGTGGAGAGCGTATTTGTCTCATGTGCGGTGTTTGAACCTACAAAATCAACAACAAACTACTAGTTCTTGGGTATAAAATTGATGTGAATATTGCTAGATTATTTTGAGTATGGGTTTGGGCATATCTAATGGCAACATTTATAGTGGTTGTAGGCAGTTTCAGGTCTGATTAAAAACTGTTTAAAGAGAGAAGGTTATGATAAGTTTATTGGAGATAGAGGAGAGTATAAGAGTTATGACATTGTTTTATTTAGTGGTGGTGATGGAAGACCTATTGTGAGGATGAGTAAGTCTATATGATATTGACTATATAGGGAACTGATGAGCTATGTTGTTATGATTTCTAGGTTTGTGGAGCTGCTGTTGTGGAGATGGGTCTGTGGGGGGTGATGTCATGAAGGACATGAAGATATTGTTAAAAGTTGTCTTGTAGTTGCAACTGAGAGAAAGGATAAGATGAAAGGGTGGCTATTTTAGGTTTAAGAAGAAGATTGTTGGTTATTGATATTTTGAAGGCTAGGATTTTGTCTTTTTGTTAGGTTGTTAGGTGTTTTTTTTTTATCTTGATATGTTTTTTGGTGTTTTGTTTTTTATTTTCTTACTTTGTTAGATTTCTCTCCATGTTTGTCTATGTATATCTCTCATGCCTTCTTTTTTTTAACACATTTCTATTTATATTGTTAAATCTTATTAGGAAAAGAACATATCAATTAATATGAGGATTTTTTAATTTTTTTCTTTAATGAAAATATTAAAATTATGGTATTTTTCATTTTTTAAAAAAATATGATTGATTCTTTTCAAATAACTACCATTTTTTTTCTTTATGACAATCTTGGTTTTTTTTTTTTTTGCTAGAAAAACAATCAAAATCTTCATTTATTAGAATAAGCTAAATTTCTTCATTTCCATCTTAATCATAATCTAATGTTTTTAATGAACTCAAAATCTCTTCATTTCCTTCTTAATCACAATCAAATATTCTCATTAAACTCAACTGTTATTTTTATTTTTTCTCCTTTATTATTTTATTTAACCCCTTATAATTTTGGTCCTTTTTTTCCTTGCCTATTATTTTCAGTTCCCAATCCTTTTATCATTTTTATTTTCATTTATTTTTTGACAAAACATTAGAAAATCAATGGGTCAAAATTAGGTTATGATAACTACCCTTTCTTTATAATATTGAGGGTATATAAATATTTAAAGATTTACTATCCCTGGACTTTGTATATTAAGTTGGTAAAGAAAAGAAAAATAACGCTGGAAGCATTGTTTTTTTAGAGAAAAAAACAAACAACATAAACAAATAATCTCATCGAGTGACGACTACCCTAAAAACAAAATGAATAAAATAAAACAATTATCATTAAAAGTTGACTACCCTCAACATAAATCAAACAAACAAATAGTCTTATCGAGAGGTAACTAAATAAAATAAATAAAACAAAAAAAAATTGCACCTTACTACTAAACTAGACTTGTTTGGTTAAGGTGCACACCACTTTCAATTGAAAAAGAAGTTCCTTGTCGAGAGGTGACTACCCTCATAATAAATTAAATAAAAAAAATAGTTTCATCAAGATGTGATTATACTCAAAACAAAATGAATAAAACAAAGCAATTATCATTGAGAGATGATTACCCTAAAAATAAATAAAATAGATAAATAGTTTATTCAAAAGGCAACTACCCTTAACATAGAATCTAAATGGATCAAAATTGTAGAATGGTCAACCTTAACATGAAATTTAAAATGGGTCAAAATTATTAGATGACCAATCTCAATATAAGATTTAAAATAATTCACTCAGGATGCATGGACTTCATTTCATCATCTTAGGCTTTGACCTTAATTCATTCATCTGATTCTCGTAATATTAGGTTCACTTATTTGCTCATTTTTGGCTTCTAAGTAGAGAATTTAGTTCTAAACCACTTTATTTTTTATATATTTTTGTCTCATATTCCCAACTCTAATATCCATTAGCAAATTTCTATTATAAGATCTCATTTGCCCTCAAATTGCTTTCAAATTTATCTTTCATAATTCAATTTTATTTTTATTCATTCCTACTTTTAGTCTTTTAATACCTTGTTGTAACTTCCTTCAATAAAATTTTTTGTCAAACATTTATTTTATCCACATGCATAATTTGTTTTTAAACTATTCATTTTGCCTACTAAGCTGAGAAATAAAACTCATTCCTTTTTTCTACTTTTCTTTTTTTGTTTGTCAAGTTTGTGCAATTAATATCAATATCAATCATGTAGTGGATGTAGTGGACCAAGGAATATAGGTTTTTGGAAATACAATTGTAAAGTAAAAAGTCATTGTAGTAGTTGTGTCAAAGAAATAGGATGAACATGGAAAATAAAAACTTTGAATAAAATTTGGCTAAATTTATACTTTTACATATTATGTTTCATGAGGAAAGTATATCTATAAGTATAACACTTCTTCACAACATCTGAATTTATAGGCTTTGACAATTCTTTACCATTTATATATGATAAAATAAAAGTTCTTTATGAAAATGTTTTCTTGACTATATAAGGACCCTCGTAATTAGATGCCTATTTACTTCAATTTTCCCTAAGAATTTACAAAACCTTTTTCAATACCAAATCTCCTTCATGAAAATCTCATGGGTATACTTTTTTATCTCAGGCTTTAGCTATTCTCTTCTGATACAGCTACGTATGACAAATTCTAGCCAACCTCTTTTCAATAATCAAGTTCAATTTCTCGTATTGGACCTTAACTCATTCTAACTCTTATAGCTCTACTTCTTTTAATATCATTAGAGAAGGTATCTTCATTTTAAAGGGTATCACTACCTCCATCCTAAATACTAGAGAGTAAGGAATTGCTTTTATAGATGTTATTGTAACAATTCAATAACCATGTAATGTGTATAAAAGCATTCATGCCAACCTTTATAAGTGATGACTATTTTCTGCATTATTTTCTTTATATTTTTATTCACTACCTCTACTTTCCCATTCATTTTAGGTCTAAGATGATTGATCTTCCATTGTTGGTTTAAATCCTGAATCATATTTTCATTGAAATTCTTAGTGTTTTCTGTTATTATCATCTTTGGTAAATCATAACAACAGACAATGTTTTTCTCAATAAACTTCAGACCACTTTCTAAGTAATATAGGCATATAAATTCAATTCAGTTCATTTTTTAAAATAGTCAATTGCTACCAAGATGAACCGATATTTGTTACTAGCCTCCTAATTTTTTTAGGAAAATCACATTAATTCTTTGTACTGTAAATGGCCAAGGTGTTGTTATATGGTAAAGAGGAATTAGTAGTGTATTTATCTTATCAGTATGATCATTGTAAATTTTCTCCATTATGGTAAAAAAGTATCCATTTTTTGCATTTTTCATGTCATTATAGTGTATTTATCTTATCAGCATGATCATTGCAGCTTTTCTCCATTATGGTAAAAAAGTATCCATTTTTTGCATTTTTCTTGTCATTATATGCCTGTTGATATGTGTAACATAAACATCTTAATAGAGTTCTATAAAATCCTCTTATATATAGAATCTCTCCATCTAAGAAATAATAAATTGACAATATCTTTAAAGTTTTTCTATTCATTTTATTCATACCGGGTGAATATTCATGATTTATAATGAACTATCTGATATCATGATACGAAGGCTTTCCATTTATTTCCTCCTCAACTTAACAACAATAAGCAGGGTCATTCTTTATCTTAATATATAAAGGTTGTAATTCTTTATCGCAGTTGATTTGGGTTATTGATGTTAATATGACAAATGCATTTGCAAATCAATTCTTATCTCTACTTAGATGAGTGAACTTAACCTTTTCAAATTTATTGGATATCTTGACATGGTACTCCTGGTACAAATATAACTTCTTATCTTTCATTTTTATTCTCCTTTCACTTGGCAAATTATCAATAGGAAATCACCATATACGTCAAGTTTTTTAACTTTTCTTTTCAAAATAGCCTCAAGCTTATAGATATTTGCCTTATATTTTGTTATGTTGTTAATGCATTAAAATTGTAATTTGATTACCATTGGATATTACTCCTTAGTTGGTGAACTGAGTATAACACCCACATCATTGCTAGATATATTTACTATAGTATTAAAATACAAGGTCCATATATCTTCACCTCATTTATTTTTTACAACCACAATCTTTAGAGGAAAGAAGGAATGACACAATCCAAGTAATACTAAGAGATCTGTTAAAGGTTCTGATTGGTATAATAAAAAAACTTAGGGCTAAGTGGTTCAAAGAGGCTTTCAATGGATTTCTTCAAAACACATGGGCTAAAGTGGACTTCAAGACACATTAAGGCTAAGTGGTTCAAATTTATTAGCGATCTTGACTTCTCCTTTTCTTTTAACAGCCACAATCTTTTCATTCAGGAATTCATACCACAAGGGATCATAATCATCAACTATATTATCCACCAAATGAACTATTTTAGCACTTTCTTTCACTAGCTTTATAGTCAAATAAATGGTGTCATATTTCACCAATATGACTTTCCACAATGCAATTATGTTGGACAAGGCTTTTAAAAGAGATACTTGATTACATTAATTTTGGATACCAACCAATTTTAATAATAAAATATGTAATGCTTGAGTCTTGATGCACTCTATACCAGACCACAACATATATTTCCTAGAAAAGTATATCGAGATTTGCAGTTCATAAACTTCTTACTCAAGTAGTAAATGACTTGCCATTTTTTTCAAGAATTATCACGCTTACCAATAACATATCCCATAACAGTTTATATCACAGTCAAGTACATGATTAATGGCCTTTCTAAAACTAGCGAGTTCAAAAATGATGGATTATATAGATATTGTTTTATCTTATGAAAATCTATTTGATAATATATATATTCTATACTCTAGGATTTTTTTACGAAGCAAGTGAATATTTCCTTTTTTGCTCTAGGCTCAGTATAACCTGTATTGCTTTGAATTTATCGATGTCAACTTCAATGCCTTCATTTCATACTATGAACCTTAATAATTTTCCTCATTTTACTTTAAATGTGCGCTTTGACATATTCAATTTGATCATATACTTCCTCAACTTCTCAAAGAGCTTTCTTAATATTTAGATATGATATTCCTTTTCATTTGACTTAGAAATCATGTTATTCATATACACTTTGATTTCTTTATATATCATGTCATGAAATAGATTTATCATTACTCGTTTCTATGTTGCTCATGCTTTTTAGTCCAAAGAGCATGACTTTGTAACAAAAAGTTTCCCAATACATGATGAAAATGGTTTTTTTTATCATTATTCTCCACCATGTTAATTTGATTATACCTAACAAGTCCATCCATAAAGGAATATTTAAATTATTGGCTACATTATCCATAAGTATATCAATATAGGGTAAAGAAAAATTATCTTTAGGATTTGCTTTGTTTAAGTCTCTAAAATCCATACACTTTAACTTTCCCTTTTTTCTTCGAAACTTCCACAATATTTGATACCCATTAATGGTATTCAACCACTTCTAAGAATCTGGTTTCTCATTGCTTACACATTATCAGAATATTCAGCCGTATTCTTTTTTGCTTCAATTTTAATGATGCGTAATTCAGAATTAAAAGTAGCATGTGTAATATGATAACATTGTCTAGCCTTAGTATATTTGTATATGACTATGCAAACACATTTGTTTATTCTTTTAACAAGGCAATCATGCTACTTTTCTCATCTTTAGGAATCAAAGTTACAACCTTTAACTATGTTTCATTCATTTTGGTGCCACATTCATCAATTTCAACACTTTTTGATTTGATTTTATAAGCCGTTCATACTGTTCAATTAACTTGGCATACTTATGCATGTCTTTCTCACCCCACTCTTTCTTATGTATTACAATTAAAGTTTCACCAAAATTAGACCAAATACTTTCAAAGTAATTATTTTGTATTTTAAGCCAATGATCATTTTGAATATTCATACAAAACAAGTAGTGCAAATAAAAAGGTGGAAAAAAGCAAAAAAAAAAGAAGAAAGAAACAAAACAAGATCCACAAAGAAAGGAATTGCATGACCTCATATTGATGTTAAATGGATAAAATAAATTTCACAAATGAAAAAGTTATTTTCCAGCATCATGAGCTATAATTATTGAAAATATAAAAAAACAAAGTAATGAAAATTACTTAGACTAAAAAACAATAGGAATTTTTTCAATGAACTAATTATCAAGCTCTTCAACTTCTAAATATCCCCTGATAAGTTAAGTTACACCTATATATTAGTTTAATACATTAATGGTCAACTATGAAAGAGTCAATGTCTTGGTGCTTGAGCCTAAACTAGGCCATTCCCACGTGCCATAAGTGTGTTTGAGCCTAAACTCGGCCCAAGCTTTTAGACTTGGTATGGTCAATTAAGTGAGCAGATGATGAATTATCCTTTTGCTTAACTTAAAAAAAAAAACTGCAGTAAATGACACGTTGTTTGCTGCAATTATTTTTCATCCATCTTCAATTGTAGGAAAGTTAAAGTTGACTATTTAAACTCTTAAAACTCAACTCTTAACTTGGTTTTACATGAAAATACCTAAAAATAATTATAGAACCTCAATAAATCCATTCTTTATCCTAAAAAGACAATTTAATCACTCTAAAAATTGAAATATAACTAGATAAAAAAACACATTATAGATTTTGATCTACTTTTCTGACATGTTTAAAGGACAACATCACATTAATTGAATTCTTATATCTAAGACAAACTCATTGACATATTAATATTTTTTATGGTCGTAATGTGGCTGAATGAACTTTTTCTCTCTCTCCCTCAACACACATGGACAAAAACATAAAAAAAAAAGTTTAAGGTCAAAACATAAAAACCTAAAAGAACATGAACTAAATCTAGAAAAAAAAACTTTAAGGATCAAACTGAAGTTTTTCACACCTTTGAACAATAAAAATAAAAAAAAAGTATTTGTTTTTTTGTGTGTTTTTATTTTGTTTCTTGTTGTTTCAAGTTTTTTTTAATTGTAACATAATATTTTGTAAAATTGACATTTAATTTAATGTTAAAATATCTTATGACTCTTCAAACACGCAAGAGTATGCTAAATTGAAATAATTTCTAAAATATAATACCATGTCAACATAACATGAGATGATAAAATTGAAAAGAGATAAAGTTCAATGAACTTGTATTATATAAATTTTCAATTATTGAAAAAATAAAAGGATCATTATGGATTGCTTAATGCAATTGACAATAAAACATTGAGAAAATGCATTGAGGACATTACAGTAAAAGCCTGCAAGTTGTCAAAAAAAACACTTTTCAAAATGTATTTTTATTTCTTTGTTTGAAAATAAAAATAGATATTTGTAAGCAAAGCAATGATTAATATGGAGAAAATTGTGTTTTTTTATAGTCAAAAATTTCTTCTCTCATTCATGATTGTTTTTTTTTACAATAACATGTCTTTTTTAGCAGCATGATTTATCAAATAATAACTAATTAAAATTAAAATAAAATCCATAACAATTCTAATAACTTTATTTTCTCATTCACATTATTTTTATCTTTATGAAAACATATTTTCTTTTATTAGAATTACTATTTTCAAATGGATAATCGTGAAAGGAAATTTCAATAAAAAGTAAAAATAAATCATGAATCCATCATTTAATGAATATAAAAATAATAAATATGAGAAAATTATATAAACAATTGGATAAAAAAAATACAAAAAATAAATATTATATTCTTATTGAATATTAATACAATTTAAAAAAAAAACTTCGTATATTAGGTTAATATATGATTAATCATAAAGTAATTTTCAATTTCACCATTAAAACTTTAATATTCTTGAAAACCATGGCATTATTGGATTATTTTTTAAATATCATTTAATAAATTTATTTTAAAATAATTTTATTCTAAAATTTGTAAAGAGTAAGAGAGAGCTAATGGTTGTTTAACAAACAAGTTAGGAAAGCCTGACTCTTATTTTAAAATAAACAGACATCACGTCATTTTTCTAATTGAAAGACATGTTATATTCTAGTGTAGATTTTAGTCATCCCTGATAGACGTTGGGTTCCAAGTTTTTAAGCATTAAAAACTAATTTTTCAACTTTTTTTTCTTCTTTAAACACATATAAAACATCTTAGGGACCTCATTAAACCTCTGTTTAACCTAAAATGTCTTTTTTGTAGCTAGAATATGCTCGTTCGATCTTTTTCTCTCTCTTCCCATTTCTCACCACCTCTCTTTTTTATCTCAGTACTTGGGGATTGAAACACAAAAAATAAAGTTTACGATCAAAACATAAAAGACTATAATTATAAAGACCAAATAATGCAAAATCTAGAATTTTAGGGACTAAACTAAAGTTTCTCGTGCCTTTTTAAAATCAAGATCTTTTTTTATCCTTGATTTTTGAATTTTTTAACTATAATCTAAAAATCTATTTTGTAAAATTAAGCTTTAATTTAATATGGTACAATTCTTCAACACTTCACATACGTGAGAGTATACAAAGTAAAAAAAAATTGTATTGTGGAAATGAATAGTGATTGACAATGTTATTTGAAACAGTTGTTTTAGTTTTTCTTCAGCAACCGCAATTAGGAAAGCAAAATCAGTGTCCCATGTTTGCTATTAAAGAAAGGGCGTGCGAGTGACAGTCTACCTCACTTTCCACTGCACACGTCAATCTGAGACTTCTTTATAAAATGTCGGCCATAGTTTTGTGAAATAAATATTTCGGCGGAACTCGAAAGGTACCGGATTTGATTTAGAAATGTAGCTTTGATTATTGATTAACTTGTTGCAGCCAATGGCAGCTGCTTCTACTCTGGCTGTGACTCATCATCATCATCATCGAATGGCACAGTATTGCATGACTACCATCCCATTCAAAGAGAAGAAAATAATGAAGGTTGTGGTTAGGGGATCTTTTGGTCTTTTCAGGTGACTTATTAGTCGTTAATGATTTATCAGGAGGTATACATGTCTTTTTCTTTTCTTTTTTTACACAAAAATAACCTTTGTGCCCTTTAGAGCAGTTTTCCTAAGCTATTAGGCGATGATATTTAAGTATTTTTAATTTTTAAAATATAGTAAAAAGATATATTTATCATTAAAATAAAAAAAAATAGAACATGTGTCCAGTAACTTTTTTGTTCTTTTATGTTTGGTTTTTCATTAATTTAACATATATCAAAGATAATTTGATCTTTTAAGTTAATTAATTAATTTTAAAATTAAAAATATAGATGTCACGTGTTATACATATGTTAGCATGTGAAAAGTATTCATGCTATTTGGATGACAGGTACAACACTTTCTAATTGCCAAACACACACTTCTATCGTGTTGTTCAAAGAACCAATGTATCTTCTTCCTTCTAGTGCGACGTGTGTCATAGTAAATACTACAGTTTTCCCTTTATCCTTTTTATTCTTGGTATTTCTATTTTAATCTTTTTTTTCTAAATTTTGTTTCTTGACTTTTTTATAAAAATTTTATTTGTTTTCAATTTATTCCTTTAATTCTAATTTGTCATGTTTTATTTTTTTCAATTCAATTTTTTTTTATTTTTTTCTTGACCCTTTTCTAAAAGTTTTATTGGTTTTTAATTTCATTATTCAATTCAAATTTATGGTGTATTTTTTTTTCAATTTAGTACTCATTCTTTTGATTTTTTATTCTTTTTGTTAAAGTTATTTTTCTTTTTAATTTAACCCACCAATAAAATTTTTTGGGTTGCCGTTTAATTTATTTTTTATTTTGGTTTCCACCCTCATTCTTTTACTTGCCAATTTTTTTTTAGATGCTTTTGTTAATTGATTTTTTTCTTGGTTTCATCTTTTATTGTTTCATTTGCTATTTTTTTTAAAGACTAACTTTGTGGTTTTCTTCAATTTCTTTTCTATTGGATTATCCCGATCTCATGACCTGGGTCATGAGTTTTACAAGTTAACCGGGGTTGGCTCGCTATTTATCACCTAGATTACATGTCTATTACACTACATTGAGGTGATTTTTTTGTTCTTGTTTTATCTAATTTTGTACTTCCGAGGTTTTTTTTCCAAAACTTATCGTGATGACTTTTTTTTTATTTATATACACAATTAATTCTTGATTTATTTAATTAGATACTTGCATAAATTTTTTGATTTATATTTAGAATTTTTTACATTAAAAATCACGTTTAAAAAGTCTGTGTATTCAATTTTTTTTTTTGCTGAAAAAATATGCGACCCACAACAGAGTGCGTGTCAAATAACTAGTTAAAACTAAAAAAACATTATTTAAAAAATATCTGGTAATAAAAGAAAATAAATTTGATGTTTAATAAATTCTAATTTTGACTGTTTAAAGAACACTTACTATTCAACACTCTTTTCATGATATAGTTCAATCCTTCTTAACTTGGGCAAGATTAACGCTCATTATACAAACTATTAGAACTTAAATTAAAAAAAAAAGAATAAAATTAATTGGTATTTCTAACTTCAAATTCATAAAGACGGGATCCGTATTTTAAAAAAATATTTTATAATCTTACAATTAAATATTTTTAAAAAATCAATTTATAATTTTACACGGGATCCGTATTCATCTTCAACTGGCTCAGTTGGCATACCGAGTCATCATCTTAAGCTTTCAAAAAAATAATATACATACATACATATACACACTACACACACACACACACACACACACACACACACACACACATATATATATAAGAAAATGAGAAAAAAAAAGAAAAAAAAAAGAAGGGAAAATCCTTTATAGGTTAGCATACACGTCCCCGAATGGCACAGGTCTTTCGTAAAAGCAAAAAAAAAGTGTCGTCCAAAAAAGCTTAAACAGTAAGTCTATTCTTCCCATCTATTGTCGT
>Ga0325405_1005531_pt1 | contig 12836 bp, 7 predicted proteins | sample PopdelMetagenome_21_FD_205663 | JGI IMG/M metagenome (GOLD analysis project Ga0325405, IMG submission 205663) | Populus deltoides microbial communities from Bellville, Georgia, United States - Xylem-Control-R2 | ecosystem: Host-associated > Plants > Phyllosphere > Stem > Wood/Secondary xylem... | reverse complement strand
CCCGCCCCCCCCCCCCCCCCCCCCCCCCCCCCCAACCTCGGGGACTGAAATGCATTTTAAACAAATGAGCCAGGGGAAAAGAAGGATTAAAAGCAACTAACAAAAAAAAGACATCACATCAACATGTAAATATGTAAAAGAAGAAGACAGTTTTTCTCTCACAGAGAGATACATGCAGAAATAATGTTGTGAACCCTTGACAAATGAAATGAAAAATTCCTTTTACCAATTGAAATAAAAAATCCACACAATCAGAAAGGTAAAGCCAACAACGAAACCTCAAATACCAAAAATCTTCTTGAGGAGCAAAAGTAGCAAAACCAGAAAAACAGGGATATTTATAATCTAGATAAACATTAATTCCGGCATAGCAGAAAAGTTCTACAATCCTTCTGTAAAAGCCCCGTTCTACAGATAGAAACTAATTTTGCAAAGTTTAAGTAGCATCCATCACAAATCCAACCACATCTTAAGGAAGCAGATGAAGTGAAGCAGCAACAAAAGCACAGCAGTCCACATAATTAAATTAAAGATTTCATTGCTTGCATTCAGGAAATCACGACAACCATTTAAAGCATGTGTTCCCAAGAAGCTCTCATACACCTGAATCAAAGACCCATCAATGTCAAACATATAAAATAAAGCTCAGGCTAGCTAAAGCACAAAATAACAAACCAAAAAGTTGTAGAAAGCCATGATATAAAACTACAACTAGTCTACTGTATCTTTTAAAGATCAGAAAACTCTTTATCTTTCAGGTGTATAGTTATAATTGTTTCTCTATGACCCACAAGAAAATGCTATAACAACACACTCAAATCCACAATGGTGTGACACGGCTTCTCAACAATTATAGAGAAACAACAATTAGTCTAAAAATTAACAAATGCAAACGAATTGAAAAAAAAAAACACCTTTTCCACAAAAATAAAAAGAAAAAAGGGATTGTTACAACAAAATAAAATAAAAACTTCACAAGGGGCAAAATCATTTGAAAAAAAAAGGTTAGCAATAATTACCTTCAGTAATATGGTGGTGGCATACCCTGATACATCCCTCCAGCTCCATGTGGGAATCTAGGAGGCAGTGGCATTGAGGATGGCTGCTGATGCTGCTGTTGCTGAGACAAAGCGTAAGACCCAGCATCTGGATACGCCCCAGAACCGGTACCAACAGTGCTCTGTGGCATTCTATACATTGAAGCCCCTGCATTGTTCAATCCACCATCATTTGGACCCACCCCTACATACGGCGGAACCCTATAAGCACCATTATATCCAGAACTCGTCAATGAAGTATTCAACTGATAGCTATTACTAGCAGGCCCATAATTTTGTAAACTTCCTGTTACCCCGCCAATCGAATTTTGTGGTTGTGGTTGTGGGAACGATGGATGCGCTAATGGCTGTGAATTTTGTGCATTTGCACCGCCCTGACTAGTCTTATTAACCCTCTTGTTATCAACAGCTAATTTACAAACAACTTGATGCCCATCAATATTTTTCATAGGATCAGCAATCGCAGCCTTTGCCCCATCCTCAGACTTATATATAAGAAAGGCAAAACCCTTTGATTTCCCAGTAGATTTATCAAACCCAAGCGGGCCTTCTTCAATCTCACCATACATTGAGAAAAACCCTAACAACCTCTCCGAGGTAATCTCAAAAGGCACGTTCCCAACATAAACTTTCCTTAGCGAAACATCACCGGTACTCGAATTATTCGATGCTAATTGAGTAACAGTAATCCTTCCATCAATTTTTTTACTAGGTTCTCTAATAGAAAGCATAGCAGAGTCCACATGTTTGAAAGTAATAAACCCGAAACCTTTCGACTTACCTGTGTTCTTGTCATGGATAACAATAGCTTCTTCGAGTTCTCCGAAGGAAGAAAATAGAATTCGGAGGGTATCCGAGGTTGTTTCGGAAGAGAGGCCGCGAATGAAGAGCTTTCGGAGGGAGATGTCGCCATCCGCTACGGAACGGACAGAGTTAAGAATGTCAGAGTGGTGGAGTGTGGCCGATTGGAGGATGTCTAATAGTTGGTCTTTTGTGAAAGGTTCGAGGATTTTACGGATTTCTTCGGGGGTTAGAGGAGTTATTGGAGATGGTGGAGAGGTGCCAGTGGGGATTGAGATGCCGTTTTCTTCGGCTTTGCGTTTTTTAATGAACTCCATGGTGGCGGAAGTGGTGGTGGTGGTGGTGGATTGCTGGTTAGCGTGGAATAAACCCTAGAGATGCGGGAGTTGCACAGGATAGAGAATGAAACCGGTCTTGTTTTTGTGGCTAACTGAATTTACTGGACCAGTGTTTGGGTATTTATATTTGTTGGGTCGGGTTTCACTTTCACAGCCATGATGTTTTGACTTAAATTTGGGCTTGGTGATCCTGAATGAGTTCTAATTAGGCTGGGCTGATGTGAGAGGCTTGAGCTTAGCTATTTTGGCATGCTCTCATTTGAATCAGTTTTGCCTCGCTAGGGTTGATTCCCCAATGTAGAGACCTGTTGAAGTCTTCAGCTGCTTTAAATTTACTCATTTCTATTTTTTTTAATTAATATGGATGTTCGGGTAGCTTATGCGTATCTTGACTAATCCTACATGTCTTGAAATTAATGACCATATAAGTCTCTAGTAACCTTGAAGAAACTCAAACTCGTAATTATTAAAAAATCTAACCAGTCGAGACTTCGTTAAATTTAAATTATGAGCAGCTCAAGAAAAGAAAAAATGGTCTGTGCATGAATTGAAATTGGTCTTGTGGGAAAAAATGGGAGTGAGGCCCCATCAGGAGACTTCAATTTCTATTTTCTTTTCTTTTTAAGGTCACCATGTACAATTAACATAAGCTATTATACTGCACACGAGAGCATTTCTATTTTTAATCAGCAAACATCACATGGCCTAGGCTAAAGAATTGGATTCCTAACTTGATGAGCAGGCATCGAGGAATTTCTCTGCTGCTCCCGGCACGAAAGATGCCCAAAGATTGCTAAAGGGCCAGTAAAATCTTTAGCAAGGCAAGCTTTTAGAACTTGTACTGATAACCAAGGACTTGAACTTAGAAGAGTCCCCTGAAGTAGCATTGGCTCGCTGGGTTATCAACTCCATGTTCTTGTGTAAACTTTGCTTCACCAAATCCTTCATCAGTTTCTTTCCCTCTTGAGGTTCCCTGTTATTTACTGGTGACCCTATTGCTATCCTTGCTGTTTGAGGCCCAGAATGTGGCCCCATCCTTGTTTGCCTCTCATCTTTGAACCATTGCAGTAGTTTTAGTGCTCTCTTCTGAGCTAGAGGACTCCCCAATAATGCCACTTCAAGGAGTACAGGGACAATGCCAGATTTAAGCATTTTATCACGCAGAGCTGAGCTTTGATGAGCTAGAATCATCAAAATATAAGCCGATAATTCTTGACATTTTGGCTTATCCTCCCATGTCATTATCTCTATCAAGCCCTCTGGCACAAGTGAACTATTTTCCATTGCTTTCTTCCCCATTAAGGTCACCACTAAATGTCCTAGTGTCGCTAGAGCTTTCTCTGAGAATTCTTTTTCTGATATTACCCTCAAGAGAGTTTGAACTGCCCCATTAGAGAGCAAAGGCCCTGCATTGTCCAACACAGCAGACAGGTTGTATAGAGTACCCAAACATGACTCCTTGGTTTCGTAACTTGAGCAAGACTCAAGAATTCCAATTAGAAATGGCAAAACTTCTGATGAAGCAAGAGGGAATTGGGTATGATTGGCCAGCGAAGATAATGACAGGATTAATTCTGCAAATTCTTGTCTTGTTGGTTCTTCTAAAACATCAATGCTCTTTGGTAGTTTCGAAAAGATCCCTGCTTCTACCATGAGAGCCTTGTTCCTGAAGAAAGAAAATAAAAATACATTAATTAAAACAAGAACAGCTCACTAATCTAGTTGCAGCTACTGAACCAAAGAGTATAAATCAGGGATAGTAACACGGTGGCCATTTTTGAATGTCTCCCCAGCAAATAATGAGCATCATGCACGCCAAACTAACCAACCAACAAGTATTAAACAAGTTACTGTCTTTTTCTAAGAAAGTCAAAGAGATTCTTGGATTTAGATCTGAGATGGAAGATGGAAGTCAACACATGAATTGTTTATTGCTCATAGATCATAGGGAATCTGATCATTTGTGTCAATTCTTTTGTCCTGTAACTTATTTCTATTCAAAGACAACATTGTCGATTCAATAACATGATTGCTCTGTCTATGCTTCCTACTAGAGCGTGTAATAAGCGCCCTTTGTGCTTGTGGCCTCCTACTTCATCCAAATTAATTATTTTCATATCTGCTAAAAAAATTTTAATTATTTTCTTATGATGTTGATTTGAGGAACATGATCATTAACATTCAAATGGGTGTCTTCTTAAAATAATCAATTAACAAATATTTTGATTTTGAAATTTGTTAAAGGGTATAACAAGACTGAGAAATGAGTTTATACAAAAAGAAAGAATTCATAATCAAATCTAGGTAATTAAATATTTGAAACTTGACAATTTAAAATTAAAATAAATTTTAAAAATACTTAAACATTATTTAATGAATGAGAATAATAGAATTGGTAATAATAATCCGAACTATAATAATATTTTAAATTCATTCAAATTGAATTGATATTTTCTTCATCATAATTATCATCTAAATTATTATGAAGAAATATTAACAATAATTAACCTGGACAAAAAAAGGGAAGGGACCACGCCTAAAAAATCAGGTCAAGAACCATCATGAAATCCCCAAAATTGGATGCTGCCTCAGCCAAGGGTAAATCGAAGACAAATCCTCTTTCTTTTTCTGTTTTTCTCATCAAGAATTGAAAGCTTGATGTGGCACCAAGAGCAGTTATACATTACCATTAAAGGGTAAATCAAGAAACCGAACCTGATCCTATCTATTTTATGAAGGGCGGCGCTGAAAACCACAGGTCCTCAAGTGCAACGCCTACACAGCCTCGACGTAGATTGCTTTCTTTAACAACGAGGGTCCCTCCCTCAGATTACTCCATTACATGAAAACTGAGAGTATTATCAGAGGCAAACTCCAAAATCCAAACCCATATCAGGTCCCCTTTATTCCTTCCCCAGTAGCCAAATTTCAATTCTTTAGGAAATAAATCAACCATATATGGGTATTTCTCACCTCACCCTAAGCTCAAATAATGAAATAATTCATACCCCAAAAAATCCAGATGGTGCCAAAAACCAAACTCCGTTTTTCAAACTGTTGAAAAAACATCCAATTACGTAAGCTGTTTGATGTAATTAATCTTTGTTTTCTTCTTCAAATTCATATGGATGGTCAGCCACACAACTGGGGTGCTTATTGTACTATGATAATATTTTTTTTTTCTTCATTTGTTTATAGTTAGAATGAAACATTTGACTAATTAAAGTAAGAGGAGCTAACGTCATTCTCTTGTTATCTGAAGTGTTAGTGGAGCTTGACCTATCGATGCAAATTCTACAGTATGGTGTAATCAGCACCCAAGATTATGTTAGGTTTTAGGCAAGTTCTATACAATGCCTCCCAAAGACCTTGTTTTTTGCATTTAATTTTTTTTTTTTTTTCATAACAAGTTATAGAGTTTTATAAAACGATTCTAGTTGATCTCGTAAACAGATATGAAAATATTCTAAACAGCTCAATTAAATGTCTTATGAGGAGTGATTCTGCACTACAATTGAATTTCATAATTTGTATTTTTTTTTTGTAATAAAAATGAAAAACAAATTAATTAAAAATAATGATATCAAATTAGAAAAGAAGAAACTTACTTGTAAGTTCCATTAGCGAGCTCAATCAAAGCATTAACAGCCACTCTCTGGCGGCCAGCTACTTCTGAAGCCACCATCCCCACCAAGGCAGGAATAACACCAAGCTCAGCCATCAAATTTCTCATCTTAGCATCTTCCCTAGCTAATTTTTCAATCTCAAGAGCTGCCATCTCCTTCTCGTCCCAGCTTCCAAAGAGAAGTCTCTTTACTGATCTTTGTAACACCACAGAATCATCATCAATATCACTACTTTGTCTATCCACAGTAGTAATTGTTGATTGTTCTTCTTTGATGACCATAGCTTTGGTTCTTGTTTTAATGCTCTTTTGTGCCCTTTTAGTTTGGAAGAACCGCCTGACACGAGCGAAGAATTGAAGTTTCAAGTAAGAAAGTGCAAAGATAGAAGAGGAAGAAGGGGAAGGAGGTGGTTCAGGCATGTTTGGTCTTTGTGCTGGAGACATGAAAGAAAATCAACAGCTTGTTTGTAACTTTTCTTTTTGTATGTATGAAACTAGACTTTTGACAGAGTGAAAGAGAGAGGATATATATATGGACAAGAGCTGTACGACGAGAGGGAAGGTGAGAGAGAATATGTGAGCGAAAATTACAGGAAGAGCAGAGAGCACATGCAGAGGGAACAGTGCTCTCTTTAAACTCACAAACTGTAAGAGATATTCAAGGCACATTAATAAGATCACTTGCAAACCCATAAATGAACTTGTGGTTTAATTACTAATTATACAATAAACCATCCGACAAGGGATTAATTAGTAACAATATTAGCCTAATTAATTAAGGATACAGAAGAAATGGGCTGTTAGTGGGATGTATTGTGATTTTGTCACCTAACCCATCTTGGAGAAGCTTCCTTGGGTCGCAAATGAAATTATTAGACTGCCAAGACTTTTTGCTGACTCCTTATATTGAACTTTGCAAAGTGTTGGCTTGGCTATGATCGACATGTGTTAATCAAAAGAAGATAAGAACTTTAGCTAACTATTAAATAAATCTTCGAATCTATGTGAGCTAAATTAATGGCATGTGGGTTTCAGCTTTCAGGTGGCATCAGCCTTGGTGCTCTGCTCCCTAAAAATGGGGCTGTTATCAATCCATCTAGCTGTTGATTTTCTCTCCAACACTTGTCATCCATGCATTGAAATGGGGTTGCTAGTCTATTAAATTCTTAGGAGAAAATCTCCTTTCTCAGAAACGAAAAGATCTGCATCCATTCTCTGATATCTTTTTACATGGATAGATGGCTGGATAAATTTCTCTAGGAAATTGGGTGGATAAACATTTGTGAAATTCCATTGCAAATGATCCAACAGAAATAAAATACTTCGTAGTGAATATGTTTGTTCTATATGATCCTATTTCTTGATTAATTTGATAACTAGATATCATGCGTCCTGGAGATTTGCGACTGGAACAAAGGAAAACCGACCACCATGGAGGGTTTTCCAGCCTATATATCCTCTCTTTCCAAAACATTGAGGCAACAGAAGTGTTTAGGATTTGCAATAGACTTTTCAGTTAACTCATTTTATTGTTAAGTCTCGAAGTGCTAGCTCGATTACTGAGCTTGATCTGTTGCCCAACTATTCACATGGTATGATTCCGTGGCCAGCAATTTATGAGCTGAGATTTTTCTTCATCTTAATTTATTCGGTAGAAACGTTTTTCTTTTCCCTTGCCTTACCTATACTCAATTTCCTATAAAATCAATCAGACTTCTAAATCAATCCTGAAAGGTAGCTCAACTAGTCAGGTTTTGAGTTTGTTTCTCAATAATTATAAGTTCGAGTTTTTTCAAGGTCACTGGAAGTTTATATGATCATTAATTTCAGGATCCGTGAGATTAGTCGAGTTACGCACAAACTGACCCAAACACCTATATTAATAATTAAAAAAAACAGACTTCTAAATCATTTCAATTGAAAGTTGAAATATGAGAAGAAAAAACTTCTTTCGTTTCATAAGGTTGGAAATTTCAAATTTGGAATAGAGAATCATAATACTGACTGTAGCGTTGAAAGGCATTGATTTGAAGAAGCGTAAATGAAACGAAGATTAAGTTTGAAAGAAAAAAAGAACAGTAATAATTAACAAAAACATACGTACCTTAAATATTCAGGCGTCAAACCAATTAGGTCTTCCACTTTCTCCATTAGCATGGTGCGATGATGAGTACTCGGTCAAGCATTAATTAGTCGAAAACGGAGACATTTTTTTTTTCTTTTTAATTTTGGTGCTGAAACAGTGCGACCTCTAGCTTAGTTACTCATAGGCATCCAAAATCTTCAACTCTGCTGATTTATTTTCAAACTCAAAACATTGCTAGAAAATTCGCGTATTGCAACAAAAACGCCAACAAAAACATAGAATATTATGTTGGTATTTTCCGACAGAAAATTTTCGTAAATTATAATGAAATTTGTTATGTCAGTAATTTTTATGATGGAATAAAGAAATTGTTTTTGGCAATGGTGTCGGAAATATGACACATCAGTATTGTCTGATGGAATTGCTGACAGACATTATATCAGAAAACTTAAATGAAACATAGCTCGATAGCGCTCTCCTTCCCCCACTATTAAAAAAATAATGATGATTCTGATGGAATATGTGATGGACAAGTCCGTCAGAATAAACACTCATTTTCGTTGAAAAGTTACAAAAAATTTTAGTATTTCTAACAGAACAAGTAACAGAATAATCCATCAGAAATTAAAGTTTTTATTTCCGACGGAATCAACATAATAAAAAATATTAAAAATTTTATCGGCATTGATAACATGTAAAATATACCAACACAATATGTGATGGAAATTTCATCGGTGTTGGTAAAATCAATCCATTACCAGAATTCTTATTTTTACCGATGGAATTTTTCGTTGGTATTTGTACTATCATTTCGTTGGTAATTAATTTACTGATGGGATCACAGACGAAAATGCTCCGTCGGTAATTTTCTTGTTGGTAATTTTTTATCTGTTGGTAAGTCTGTAGGTAATAAAAAAATATTATTACTGATGGATTTACTGACGGGAAAAACAGGCTAAAAAAATTTACCCGCTTCATTCTGTCGGTATTTCCCTCGAGAAGTTTGTCATATAACCGAAAAAAATACCGTATGCAATTTTTTCGGTGATTATTTAAAAATATTTAAAACAATCTATTTAATAGAACTAGAAAATAATTAAATAATCAAAATATATTTAAAATCCTATAAATAAATCAACTAAAAATTGATCTCATATGAAAAAAAAAATATACAGTAACATTCACACAATTATTAAGAATAGAAAATTTTAAATATATATATATATATATATATATAATGAAAAAAGAGCACAAAAAAAGAAGAAAAAAGAAAAATCTTACTTTAATGTAGTTGCGAATGAAGTTAAGAAGAGAAAAAAAAATCAATAAAGTATGTTAATTAAAAAAACAAGAAAAGAAAAGAAGAAAAGAGGAGAAGACATACATGAGCGTGAAAGAAAGAAAGGGATGTTGATGTAAGACATACCTGAATGTGGAAGAGAAAAAAAAAAGAGTTGAGGAGAGAAGAGAAGAGAAAGAAAAAGGGAATGTTGATGTTTTTTACATAAGAGGAGGAAGAAGAAGAAGAAGAGGAAGAAGAAGAAGAGGCATGTCTGTTGTGAAATAAGATATTCTAGTCTTTTTATTTAGGTATTTTACCGATGGTTTTATCAACAGATAATTAAATATTAATATTTTTAACCGTTTCGCTGGTGATTCCATCTATAATATTTAATTTAAATTTTTAATTTAATTGAAAATCTTCAGAAATTGTCAAATATCACCGACTACTTTTCAATCCGTCGGTGATTTTGTCTGTAATATTTAATTAAAATATTCATTTTAATCAAAATTTTCAAAAACCCGCCAAATAACACCAATGACTTTTCAATCTGTCGGTGATTTTGTTTGTAAAAAACAGTAATTAACAATGCAATTAAGAAGTGAATAGTTCCAGAGTTCTCCGAAAAATACCGATGAAATTTTACCAACGATGAACAGTGCCAGGGAGAAGTGAACAGTTTACCAACGAGTTTACGAACGGATTTTACCAATGGTATTAATACTGTCGGTAATTCCGTTGATATAAATAACACATCATCATACTTTTTAGATTTGTTTTAATTATTTTTTTTTTCAACCGTAATTCCCTCGGTATATACCGAGGGTATATTTTTGTCGGTAAAATTCACTGTAATTTACTGACAGATACATTCCATCAGTATTTCCGTTTGTATTTTTTAATTTTCTTGTAATTATCATAACGTGTCAAAGGAAGAAATTTGTAGATGAGTTTGGAATTTACCAAAAACAATTATACCTAATAATCAAAAAGATTTTCATGATTGGCATGATTTGTTGATTGATGCTATTTGGGGCCATATGATTTCTCTTAGAGGAGCAAGTGGAACAACACCACACAATGGATAGCCAATACATTAAAAGCTAACAATTCAAAAATAGCTAACAACATAATTGTGAAGTGTTGTTGGTAGATATTCTGTGTTGCTTTGCATGTGTGGGATATGTTGCATGTGGGTGTTATCTCTGTTTTGAATGCTTTTAGTTGATTTATGTTTTCTTGTGATTCATGTAGTACTCATGGCAGCTTTTCTGTGCATACTATTTTCAATTTTAGTTGAGTTTAGGTGTCAATTTTAGGCCAGTACTTTATGGAATACTGTGTTAATTGTTTCCTTTTAGCTATCATTTTTTAAAAGAGAAAAAGTTTTATGTTCAACAAGAGTTTGCTACTTCATCAAGCTTTAGTATTAGTGATTGAACATGCTTATAGTTTAGTTACTGATCATGTAGAGACACCTGAAGAGATATCTTCGATAGAAGTTATTTATCAAGGCTCATCCAATGCAGATAGAAGAGCTGGAATTCAACACAAATCCCTAGTGAATATATTGCAGACAACATGTTTGTGTCGGTGATCCCGTGTCGGTATAGTAAGTGCCAAAGGAAGTTTTTTTTTAATGTTGATGGAATATTTTGTCGGTATTTTTAATTTTTTAATAATAAAATCTAATTTTGATAGATAACCACCATGCACATCTTCATCCTATATTGAATCCTTGTTCTATGGTGTATTATGTGGATTACTGAATTAATACAAATTAATTATCATCTTATTTACTAGCCTTTTTCGTGCAATTATAGGTTTTATAGCATACAAATGTTCTATGCTTTAGTATTAGTGTTCTTTCTAAATTATAATTAAGAGTTTTTTTAATAAAAAAATTATGTCAGCTGGTTCACACATGTTAATTAGCCAAAGAATATTAATCATCTAACATAAATTCTTAAATTGTTGTATACAGTTTGTAGACAAGAGTTAGCACTAAAAACACAAACAATATGTAGATGCAGACAAGGGTTAGTTTTAAAACACAAATAATGCTATATAAATTAGTAACTTAAAAATTGTGGCCATGCCTTCCATTTTAATTAGTCAACAATCTACTCAGCACAAACGTTTATTAGTGCACCGCTAATCACCAAAATTGACCTCTCTTTCTTTCTTTCTTGTTTCTCTTAAAAAATTTGGTGGACTTCGCATTGCATTAGTGATGGAGCTTCAATGGTGCGTGGCAATTCCAACTCAGATTCCACTACAAACTATACCCATTTGTTGAGCAGCAGGCAGGGAAATTGTTTTTCCCACATGTGGAACAGGCACCGCGGCTAGCATGGTTTGTGGTTGACGGGATCGGGAGTGCTGACCTCAAAAATGCAAACAAATGGGTGCATAAACTAGTTAGCTAATTATACATTGGAAAAGATAGAACATGTTACGTATAGTGTATTTATGCTCTTGAAACTTGAAAGAAAGAGCCGGTTCTGTTCAGTTGCGTCTTTGAATCTCTTATTTGAACAAAAAGAGGAAAAATTACTCAAAAATGCGTTATCTTGTTTGATTTCTTCTATATAACTTCAGTTGATCAATTTTATGAAATTAGGCAAGCAGAAAGATTGTTGGTCAAAATCAGATGGAGCAGAGACGTATAATCTATAGTTTGACTAAGATAAAGTTTGTTTTCGGTTTTGTTTTTGGTACTGTGTTTAGGTATATTTCAAAAATGTATTTGGTTTAAAAAAATTAATGTTTTTTTAGTCTTTCCTAATAATTTTGATTTGTTAGTATAAAAATAAAAATAATATTTTGATATATTTTTAAATAAAATATATTTTTAAAAATTATTTTACACTGTAATTTCAAACATCTAAATGCATATCCTATATGTGCAAAATTTATATATACTAGGGATTCCTTGTCCTAGAAAATACTTCAAAATGAATTTCATTGCATCTGTACCTACCAGAATTTCCCAATATTAATTTCTTTGTACAGTAGCAATTTTTAAATTCACTTTCAAATCAGGTAAAATTTCCCATATTTTTAATTCTTATTTCTCTTAACTTGAGGTCTCATATGAAAGAAATCTCAAGTTTTTCTACATAACGTTTTCTTGTGACGATTATTAGGTTGAAGACTTAATTTCTCTAATATACAGTGTGCAAGGAATCATACCTTCTGGAGTTTCGAGTTCACGATATGGCCTACAAAACGTATAATTAACGAAGTTCTTTATTATAAAGAATTACAGATAAACATTTTTCAAAGACATGTTGCTATACCTCATTGATGTGGACTGCTACACGTTTTTTTGCCATATGCTCGATATGATCTCCAATTCCTTAATTATTAGATCTTTTCGTTGGAAATAATCTTAGAATTCAGCATGTGAAGATCCCCCGGATCTTCTCCTGGAGATGCAAAATGAAACTCAAAATGGGCATTCCACTAATTTTGTACACCAACATATTGAACTCGAAGTGGTCAGATCTCATGAGATGAGTTAAGGGTTGATAGTGTCCACAACCAACAAGTGCAATATTGCCAGAATGATGGAGAAAATTCATTGGATGGAGAAAATTCATGTATAGGATATTGCATCATCCTTTATTTTTTTAGTCTTTAT
>Ga0325405_1005526_pt1 | contig 12844 bp, 8 predicted proteins | sample PopdelMetagenome_21_FD_205663 | JGI IMG/M metagenome (GOLD analysis project Ga0325405, IMG submission 205663) | Populus deltoides microbial communities from Bellville, Georgia, United States - Xylem-Control-R2 | ecosystem: Host-associated > Plants > Phyllosphere > Stem > Wood/Secondary xylem... | reverse complement strand
ATCACAAATTCCTGCACCACAGGCAATAATTTAGTTACTGTACAATTCACCAGGAATGTACAAATTGAGTGTCAACAGGAAAGGAACATGCCATGATTTCAAACATTAAACAAGGAAACATTAGTCTTCCTCCTTTTCGCTGTCTTCGGGCAGCCCCATGTCATCTCCAACACCTTCAAGTAGTTTATCCACATCCTCCCCAAGATCCATTAACCTTGCGCTCAGCTTTTCGACCCTGCTCTGTTCTTGCCCAAGGCACACTAGCAAATCATTCAGCTCCGCTTCGCTCTCCTTCTGGGCTTCTTCCCTGGCTTCTGCTCTTATCGCCTCAACATCTGGAGGTGTTGAGGCTCCCCCACTCTTCAAGGCTTTCACTTCCTTCTCCAGATGGAAATTGGCCTGTTCTAGACTGTTATAGGCATCAGATAGGCTCTTCAGATCGGACTCCATCTTTCCAGCTAGATTCTGGTACATGGATGCCTCTGATTCTATTTTGGCTTTCTCTGCCTTGAGCATCTCTATTCGTTGAGATGCTTCCTGAAGATCTCTCCGGAGTGTCTCAGCCTGGACTCTGTCTAAGCCCCCACTTGTCCTTTGTTCAGGTTGAGATGAGACACTCCCACCTGTCTTGGCCAAGTTCTCAGCCAGAGTTGCATTCCGACCAAGAAGATTCTAAAGAAACAAGAAAAATATAAACTGATAAATCAAATACATTTCCCTGCAGCTCTAAAATTCTTTTTTTTTTTAATAATAAATAAATAACAGTTGCAACTGTTACGAATCTCCCTGCAACACATAATGAATGACATCACAGGTCACCAACACATATTAGAATGGCTTGAAGCAATCAACAATGGCAACCATGGTACAATGACATTAATTCCCACGATAGTAATGTATAAGAGCAATACTTTAATTATGGGAACAGCGTGACGTTCTGGTCCACGGGTTCTGATCTAAATAATAGGGATGGTCAAAGAAACCAAAAGCCTAAAACACTTTATGCGATAGCATACAAGAGGTCGGATAAGAATACTTGTATCAGTGGTGCAGTTTTCTATCCATCAAATTTCTTCCTAATCACAGTATCAATCATCTTAGTTGTTCCCTTTTCCCGCTTTTGGATACTTTTTTTTAAGTTATAGCTTCACCATTTGATGCTCAGTTTAATATGCAACATAACATTTGCCCAGCAGGTAAAGCTGAGTACATCTAACATGCCCATAATCTATCAAGTAAATTTTAAAAGGTCCAGGTCACTTCAAAGCCTCAGTTTTTTGGTGTCCATCATTGCATCCAGCTGAAGGATTAAGATAAGACTGCTGAGAACCCATGACAGGCTCCAACTTTATTTAAATGTAAGGAAAGATATAACTAAACAAGGTAGCTCATGCTTAGCCATTTCCTTTTGTCTTTCAGGAGAATAAGCTGTATCCAGAAATGATTGAATAGAAAAGGTAATCAGCTCTAAGACATAAAAAGTACCTGTATCTCAGAGCATTGCTTCTGCACAAATGATTTCAGCCGTTCTATGTAGTCTTTGTCACTTTCTCCTCTCTTTAGCTCCAATTCTGCAGGTACAACAGCCACCTCACTCTTTGGACGACTATATACATCTACAACTGTTTCTCTGATATTTCCTTCCAAACTCTTGACAAAGTTGACAAAATGAGAATCAAATAGTGATGAAAGTATAGGATGATCCTCATTCTTATGGTCAGGTGAATCCTGCTCATCAACATCGTCAATCTCTGCCATACTAGCAGCAGCAGATCTTGTCAATGGTTTATGAAGCTTTGTTGGCTTAACAGAGGAGAAAAGGAAGCTCTTCATCATTTCATCAAACTTAAGAAAGTACGATGTGAGTCCAATCTTCTGACTTATGGCATCAACTACTGTAAAAGCATCCTTTCCACTCTCACCAGACTTGTTGTAAATAACACACTCCCCCAAGAGAACTGCTCCCAACCCCCTTATGCACATAGTTGCAGATGGATTTGACACCAACTCAAGCAAATATGTTAGATGGGGACGTGAAGCTAGGAAGCACTGAATTGCATTGGGGCAGTCAGCTAGCCAGGTCACCAGCAATTTCAGAATAATTGGTTGAACATACGAGTTCTCTTTTGTACTTGTTTTTCCATCTTTATTTTTCATGTTGGAAGCAAGGGCCAAGTATTTAACCATGCGGTGCATTAGTGGCTCTGGAGCTCCTAGGGATGGCGTTGGCGACTCAAGCTCAATGCGCAGAACCTGCAAATGTTTTCTTAAAATCAGATCATCTCAAAAAAGACAGGAGGGGAAGGGGGTTCACATTTCCCTTGAAGAAAACTACACGCAATGGGGGGGGAAACCAAGTCCACTCTTGTTTCTCCTTTGTGGCGGTATATGGAAGAAAAACTGCACTAGTATGTGCGCACACTCCACTTACCTAATTTATCCAAACCCATACTCATTATCTCCCCGCATGGATTCTTGATCAATAGTATCCATAAATAATTGTGTTGGCTCAACAATCAATCAAAGGCGGTAAAAAGAACATTCAAAAAGCAGACCCTACATTTCTAGTGTATGTTGAAAGGGAAGTGGTTGCAATAGACAGAGTAGCTAAACTTGCAAGGAGTTCATTTCCAGGTGCTTTTAAGCATCAATTTACCAACCCCTCACAAAAGGAATGCATTACATGGGACACTTGGAAAAAGAAATACAGCAGCAACCATATTAAATGCAACTCTTGCAACCATGAAAGCAACAACTTTCACAGGTTATATGTATCATTAAAGATGATGTTTGAATTTTCACTTCAAAAGAATAAAACATTTATCAGAATTCAAAACAGGAATGGAAAGTGGAGAACAGGAACTCAATCCATGGGTCAGCCATAGGATAACGTACTTTGAGATGCATTTGTATCATGATAATTTTAAAAGAAACAGTCTAAATCCATGGAAACAAAGCCTATAATTCATGAAAGGCAGATAAAATTACAAACACATCCCCTCTAGCCATAACTGCACCCTTGATTTGTTTCAAAATCAACTCATTGACAAGCCTCAATTTACAACGGCTACGCCTCCAACAACACTTCTTGAATCCATCTCTAGTCACTCCATTACCACTTCTTAAATCCACTTCCAACCTCCAGTATATCCGATCAAACCTTTCTGAATTGTCCATTACATACTAACTGAAACATATTCTTAATCACCTTACAAAACTGCTCATTGAAAGCAATCAAATGCTAATGAGTACAAAAGAAGCGCTTGCTATTCAAGTTGTTAGTGTTTAGCAGCATTATCTGATAACTCATCAAAAAGATCAATAAAAAGAAAGAAAATGAAACCACTTGGTCTAGTTGAATCTCTCTTCTTAAGATGATTCAACTTTTAAGCAGGAAATCTATTGTTCAATTTTCCCTCTCAGTTTTTTCACTTTCTGAATAATTTCAGTAACAAAAGGTTTTTTTTTTTTCACTGGGAAAAATTGTTATTAAATCAATTGTTTGGAGCCTTTTCTTTCTAATGATTGTATCTTGTGACAACAAATCTTTCCTTGGAGAATTAAAAAGTATGTGAAAGGGGAGTCAAATATGAGCTAGACAACAAGAGTTTTAGTGGTGATGGTGTTTGAGATGAGTTTGAATTTTTGTGGCAAATGGAGAGGTATGAGATACCAAAAGTCTGAAAAATGAAAAGAGAGGCAGAACTGAGATTAAAATAAAATAAAAGAGATATAGTGGTAAGTTTGACTAACTTTGCATGGATGCAAGCTTCTAGCTGGTGGATTTGAGAGTCTCATTTTAATATCTTGAATATCATTTTTCAGTCCCACATCCATGTTAAAACAGAAGAAGAAAAATAAGAGATTGCATACCCTTTCCTTGCACTGGATATTGTCCCTGAGTATATGAGAAAGCACACTCGCAGCCCTGCAACAAGTCTGGAGTTCAAAACATTAGATTGATGGTTAACATGCAGCAAGTACCAACAAGTATATTTAATGCTCCATAAAGTGCAAGCAACGTTTAGGAGCAGATGCAAATTTGATGAGACCATTTCTGGCATTTCTATTCCTATTTCTTTTTCATTGGATATTATGCAATACCAAAACACTGTATTACCTCAAGATCACCATCACTTTCACCCAAAGTAAGACCATGTAACAGCATGCTGTGGAAAAATTAGAGATAAGCCATCAAAAAAATTATCTGTTAGTGTGGCAGTGGAGTTTAATTAAGGCAATAAAACTTGATACATATCCTGGTTCAAAATAAACTAATTAAAAAGTGCACTAGTAAATGCACTAGAAATATACAGACCTTCCAAATGACATTCTCACATCCTCTTCAATGGGAGCATGAGTCATTGAGTATGGTTGAGGTATTAATGTGGATGCTAACATTGTTTGACCATCAGAATTTCTCTGGAAAAAAAAATACAAAATAGTCAAATAAGATTTGGAGACAGTAATGGATTACATTTTTAATAACACACAAATTAAGAATGTAAATAACTGGTAGAATTAGCATAATCATCAACTACATTAACATAACCCAAAAAAGGATATTACACAGCAAATACATGAATTAACCTCACAAAAGCTCTTAAAAACGTGGTCAGCTTCAATGAACTCTTGCACACTGGATGTCCGCAAAATGATTCGAAGGATAGAATTCAGAGCCGGTTCTACTTGTGGCTGCTCACCAAGAACTTTGCTTGCAAGAGTATCAAGATTCTTTGGGTGTCCAACAATCAAATCACCAATGCACCGCAATGCCTGCCAAAGTGAATAATCTTCGAGTAAATGAATAAGCTTTGGTGACTGTTAGGAAATACTTAGAATAAATCACCATCCAGAAGAACCAACAAAGCTTTATCCCATATGATAACCCATAGTCTTTCACAAATTTTCTTCATTTGAGATGGCTATAGTGCCTTATTTTACAATGACAACAAGAAGAAGGTCCAAGACTTACAGCACAACGTATAGGAATAGGAGCCCATTGGCTTTCGACACCCAACAATAGAAGATAGTCAAACACTTTATTCTGCAATCAAATCAACAGATTTAGGATGGAGTATTATTATACTATCAGAAATTATTGGTGCTGATAAGTGAGCTTGTAACAAACCTGAACCAGGACTGTTCTATTTGTCAGCTTATTCATATCTTTTCCAGGATCAGATTCTGAACCTCCCATCAATAACAAATTAATTGTTTCCAAGGCACTGAGCAGATTAATTGTCTACTGGCAAGACATTTGTATCAGAAACAGCAAAAATCACTGGTAAGGCTTCCAAGACAACATGCCCCAACATCTAGAATGCTCAAACTACAGAAGAAATACTAGCATTTTTGGCAGTCAACTGTCTAACCTTCTGTTGGGTAAAACTGTAAGCACTTCCACGTAGCTTCAAGATTGATATTATAGCATCAAAGCCCAAAGTCTCCCTCAGGAGTACCTAAACCACACGCAAAATATTAGCGGCTCAACTGGAACACATGCATCAGAAACTATAACAGAGAAGCTACAAACCTGATTGGAAGCATTGTTGCGAAGAAGATTGTTCAATAGTTCAAGACAGTCCTGTGTAAAGACCAACGTTAGATTACATTAGCAATGTGTTAAAAGATTTCTTCAATGCTTATAAAAATAAATTAGACTAGACTACAGATATAACGAGGGCTGTTTTCATTTTATGCTCCAGACATGGAGCAAAAAACAAGTTCACAATAATATGTTAGAGCATGTCTTCTGATAAAAGATTAGCTGAAATTCGAACCTTTTTCCCATCCCTATCCCCCATCCCAGAGGGGGAAAAACAAAAGAAACTAGATAATATATATATATATATATATATGGTATTCAATTTCAGCATCTCATTAAAGAAAAATGAAACAATATTTTTTTAGTTTTCAGTTTTTCATCATTTACTGAATGCATTTCTCAAAATTCTCACAATGGAAGCAAATACCCCAAATATCCAAGGAAGATTACTTCAGTCCATTTCTCAACCAAAGCAGTGGACAGCATCAACAGGAAACAAGCTAAGACCAGTTCATGGTTATGAGAATCCTACCAACCAGTTCAATTCAGGTCACAAAACATTGGCCACAAATGCATGTGAAAGTGGCCTCTGTAATCAATAGCTATGATCAGAATGTGATGAAGAAAATGAAAAGTTAGACTACAGAGTCTAGAATTGCACATGAAAAGGGGGGAAAACACTTGAGCTTTAGATGAGAGTTGTGCAAAAGAACTACATAATTTACATAAAGAGCCAACAAACAAAAGGGTCTATGTACAGGGACAAGTGATCTAGCAGCAAGCAAGCTAAACAAGTTAACAGGACTAAATTAAAATTGAGATGAATGTGAATCACCTGCACAACAACACCGCCTTCTGAACCTCCTTCCTCTTTGATAATGCTAAAAATTTTCTCAAATGCGCCTTCAAAGACTAAAATTTTTTGAATCTCCTAGATATTACAAAAATAAATCAGTAACAGAACAATACGCACACCAGTATGTATTCGGTTATAAGAAAGTAAAAAAATGGGTGTAAGAGATGACAAAGAGAGAAAAACCCTCACCTCAGCTTCTCGAGTCAGGTGAGTAAGAAGCAGCAAGGCCTCATTTCTTATAACCTGAAAGCAGACTAGAAATTATTTCACAAAAAAGCACAATGGCATAATATATATATATATATAAGAAGTAAACAGCACAATAAAAAATCAAAACTAATTTGATATTCCCACCTCCTATTTTAAAGTTTCATAAAGCAAAGAACAAAGGGTTCTTTTTAGTGTCAGGTCATCACTCTACTCTTTATATGGATAGCTGAAAGTTCTACATTGAAATGAAACCCTAGGCAACTAAGAACTTCTTAACAAAGAAATAGCTGTTCGGTTAAAGAGTTTTGAACCTCACGATCCATAAGCATATCCATGAGCCGAGTTATACCACGTGGAATGGTCAGAATTGCTTCCTGTAACCTGAAGAGGAACTCAGAAAGAGTCTTTCCAGCATAACTAGAAAAATGAAATACACCAAGGTATAAAAAGAAGATATCTGTTGTGAATCCATACCTATTTTGAGAATTTGTGAGAAGCGCAGTCAAAATTTGAAGGGTATAGTATCGCACATAGAAATCTTCTTCTGACTGCCAAAAGAAACAATCGACCAAACAGCAAAACAAATTGCAATCAGAAAGGTCTCATTTGAACTATAAATGTTATACATATACAGGACTCTCACCAATAAACTGAGAAGGAGAGAGATGTTTTCTGCTTCCCGTGAAAGCAAATCAGTATTCATTAAAGCTGGTTGGACCTCGTTCTGTGGCCCCTTTGCATGATCAATAGGCGTCAAAGCACTAACAAGAGTTTCTAGGGCACCTCGAATCTGCTCAGAATAACATTCATTTTAGTTCATAATGAATTCGACCAAGCAATTTATTAAGATAAAAAAAAAATTCAATAATAACCAATCAAAGAGGCAAAGAAATGACCAGATGGGCGGATTAGGCAACCAAAAACTTCAAAAAAAGAATGAATAAGCTTCAGCTAGCAGAAGAGAACCATCAATCCCAAAACTTTATAAAGATGCAGATCAGATTATTGGAAAATACAAGACTATCACGGCCAAACACTATACAATTCAATGGTTTAGTAAAACAGATCCATCATTTTTATTTTTCCACCAACATATTGAAAATAAATGCATTCTTAAGCAACATGTCAACCAAAAAGGGCAGAAGGACAAAAAAAGGAGAAAAGGCAAGAAAGAAAGAAATAGAAAAAGAAAAGGAAGTAAAGGATAAGGAAGAGAAGATTGGAAACCATTTCAACATCATCTCGCTCCTCCTTTAAGACACCCATAAGTACAGGAAACCCTGCAAGAGAAGTAAACGAAGCAACTTATCATATGTCAAAGATAATTCAAAAAAAAAAAAAAAACCAAAATGAGAAAGAAGCACACACCCATTGCTCCAAAAGCTAGCTGCGCACCCCGACTTTCAGCAACAACAGACTGAAGCTCAGCCATAGCATTCCTCCTGTCGTCTGGTAGGACACCATTGCTTATCCGATCAAGTAACCTTTCAACATAGCTATGGACACAAACCATGTCAAAAAGACATCACCCAACAACCCCAACTAATAAAATAAAAGCAAAACCTATTGAAGACAAGATGCTACTCCATACAAGATAAAGCAACAAGACCAAAGCAGATACAGCATGAAATTCTCCAACATCAACTCAAAAGGAAAAGCTATGGAAAACCAGTTAATTTTGTTACCTGTCTTCATTAGAACCAGAATTGTCGTTGCCGAAAACAAGCCCAACCATTCCCTTGATCATCAAAATAAAAAAGATTTATATATCAATTAATCGAACATGCATTATAACAATTAAAAAAGGCGCAAGTGCAGTAATAAAAATTGGAGGAAGCAATTAGGAGAGAGAAGGGCGATCATGACCTTGTAACCGGACACCAAATCCATGTCTCAGGCTTATTAGCTTGATAATAACCAGAGCAATAACTCTCTCTATTAATGACAATAAAATCGATATAGATATTAAAAAAAAGAAAACCCTAGTGCTCGGGCAAGGAGAGGGAGGGGAGATCGAGTGAAGTGAATAGAGAAGAAAAGGGAAAGGTCAAAATTGGATCTGGGCGTCGTTATTTCACTTGCGCTTTCTTACCCCCTTTTTTTTTTTTTTTTTTTACTTTTTTATCTGAGCGAGAGAGCTGAAAAATGATCTAAATGGAGTCTCGTTGACCTTTATCACAGTTTTTTTTTTTTAATAAATAATAATAAATAAATAAAAACATGGTCAAAAAAGTCATAGTTCTAACCCGCGAGCTTTTAAAATATTGCAAGTAAGAACTGCGGTTTTTTTAACATAGCACAACAGCTGTTAAGAGTAAAGGTGTTTTTTTTTAATACCACAAATTTCTTTAAATACTACAATTTTTAATTGTTTTTTTTTGGTTAATTGCCCTATTTTCTAAAACATTCTTCACCTATGATATTTTCTCAAAACTTTTGAAATTTTATGTTAGTTTAGAAAAACACTCATAATTGAATCAAATTTGTTTTAATACTAATTTAGGTGTTGAAGGGCTTAATTGTCATTCAAACCTATTTAAAAACTAATTTTTATTTAAAATTATGGAAAGAATTAAAAATAAACTTTAACCTCATGTAACTAATAGCTTACACTGAATATAGTAATGTTATTAAACTCGGATTAATTTGATGAGTTAATTTGGAGCTTAAATTAGCCTGAGTTGTTATAAATTTTCTTTTTTAATACGAGATTCAACAAAACTCGGGTGAGATTTAGTTTATTTTTATTTTATTTATAAATAAATAAAACACCATGAAAATCCTAAATCTTTTTTAATACGAGATTCAACAAAACTCGGGTGAGATTTAGTTTATTTTTATTTTATTTATAAATAAATAAAACACCATGAAAATCCTAAATCTACAAACCAGGCAAGCCCATGAGCAGAAGAGTTTTCAAAGAGTTTAAGGCTTTTGTTGGTTTTCTAGGCTTTGAATAGTGAAGCCCACTGCAAGCCCATGGCTTTAACTAGACGTTGCATTTAGCAATGGTTGCTCTCTGCATAACATGAGTGGTGAAGTTTTTTATAGCAAAAATTCCTGTGAAATTATGAGGTAATCCTATACGAGGAAAAATTATATGGGAGCATATCCTCTCTTTCCTTTCTTTCTCTAAAAACTTTAGACTCGTTTTGGTCCATTAAAGAGAGCATGGAGCAGCAGCATGAAGGTCATGGTTTGACTGGGGGTCGAAATAAGAAATTTTATACTACTAGAACATGATTCATGTTTATACAATGCATTGATTTACCGAGAGACTAATGTTTCACATTGTGATCGACTAATAAAAATACAAGAGTACTTTCAAATAGTAATCTTTTAGCGATTTAGATACCGTTTGGGAACGCGATGCAAACCGCGTTCCCAAAAAATTCAATTTTTTTTCTAAAATTTAATATGTTTTGTATGTTTTGGATCGTTTTGATGTGCTGATGTCAAAAATGATTTTTTAAAAATGAAAAAACATCATTAGCATGCATTTCGGCAATAAAAGTTATTTGAAAAGCAACCACAATCACACTGTCAAATAAATTCTTAATCTTCTCGACCTTTAGTTTCCATGCCAAGAGGTATAAGAGGAAGAATAGATTTAGCATAGGGTCATTGCAGAGAAGCTCATAAATTTAGTATGAGATATAAAAAAAAAATAATGCTTATATTTTGCTGAAGTTTTTGCGAGAAATGGTATCAATTGATTCAAAAGATATTTAGTTGGAAGTAAAAGAGAAGTGGAACAATGCCACAAACATCCTCCTAATGTTTATCATTAAATTCTTTTAAAATATTTAAAGGAATGTTGAAAATAAAAGAAAAGCTAGAGAAATGTATGCATGTTTCATTCTATTTTGTGCACAATAAAATGAGCATGAAGAGAGGATAATTAGATGATTAGAAGATGATGATGATAATGGAGATGACGACCATAATATCATTTCTAAAAAGTAAATGTTACCACCAAAAGGATGCCAAAAAAGGAAAGAATAAAAGCACTAGTAGCAGTTATGGAAAACATAAGGAAATTGCAACATTAGAGGCATATTTCATGTCGAGAACAACTCATAGTGCTTAAAAGTATCTCCAAAATTGCTTGCAAAACAAAGTAGCATTTCAATGGTGTGATCTTTCTATATATAAATGGATGAATAATGCATGTATGCCATTTAAAATTGTTGACGCTTTTTATTATCAACGTGTTATAGAAGCTATAAAAACTATGGGTCCTGGTTATAAAAGATTAAGCTTTCATACTCTTCGTGATTATTACTTGACAAAGACGGATGATGAAATGAAAATATATGTTGAGAGTTATCAAGAAACTTGAAAGAAGACTGGTTAGACACCAATATGGATGAACAAATCAAAAGAGGAGGGCTTTAATTCAATTCTTAGTATATTATCCTAAAGGAACAATTTTTCTGAAGTTTATGGATGCATCAAATACCTCAAAGACTATTGTGTTGAAAATTTAATCTGAGTGGAAATTAAATTATTATGCAACCTGCAAATAAAAATGAGTGGAATAAATAAAATAACTTAAAAGAAATAATGAGAGAGGTGAAATTGAATAAAGAAAGGGTGGTAAGGCATGAATTAACTGATAAGGAAAGCTTGGGGGTGAAATGGGAAAAACTAAAAAACTATGGGTCAATGTGCAAAATTAGAAAATTAGGCAATATAAATGCATAATTTTCTTCTCATGACTGACGGCATTTCCAACATAAAAAAGGAGAGGAAAAATTGATTTTTTCTTTCAAGATTCTTAACAAGCAAAAGATCTGAGACCCGCTCCTTTCTAAACCACTCAAAATTAAAAGAATTAGTGTATGTAAGAGTTAGATAAGGAATCAAAAGGGAGAAATTAAGTGTTCTGGGTGGTTTTTGGGATAGATTAAGGGTTAGAGTTTTGGAAAAAAAAGGAAAAAGAAGGGATTAAAAAAGGCTTTGGTTTTTTTTATACCCAACGCTTGTAAAATCATCTCATTAAGATAAGGAATACCTTCAAATAGATTAATGTCATTGAATTTGTGATTTTGTTAATGAATTGAAATTGTTAAATATATATGAGGATGAAATAGAATTAATTGTATCATGAATGGATGTAATTGTGGTTTATTTATATTTGCATGCATGAATTAGGGTTGGGTAAAGATTTATTTTCAAAAATAGAAAGGATAAAAACCCCTCCCTAATTGTATTGAATTTTGGCCAATAGAAAGAAATTGATAAATTGAGAATTTTGATAAAATTGATTAGGATTGTTGAGGATTATGGTTAGATAAATGTTATTGGATGAAAGTAGGAATAAGAAAGGCGGAAAAAATTCATATTTTTATAACTATTTATTGTGAAAAATATGTTTAAACGAATTTGATTGAGTCACCCAAAAGCTAGAAAAAATAAAAATAAAATGGGATTGGTTAGATTAAATAATAAGAAATTTATATAAAGATGTGTCTATTAAAAAGAAAATAGAGAATGAATGGAAGAAAAGAAAAGAAAATTTTACGTAAGAATGAGAATTATTGATGAAAATAAAGTGAGAATTCAGAATTTTATATGAAGAATGTAATTGACTAGTATAATGAATGAATGACAATTGATGTAATGATTTAATTGTTACATGAGAGGTTCTTGGACCTAATAAAAAACAAGGGATCAGTTCGCGCACACAGACGCTGTTGTACTCTCTCAAGAGCTCGACGTCAAGGCGACCCTTCCCATAACAGAGAATTGATTTCGAGGTCTTTGTTTTTGTGAAATAGGGAGTCACCGCATAATATTTTGGTCATTAGAAAACCTAACTGGTCTTTTAAAGATTTTAAGGCAAGGGACTGGTTGCGTAAATGGAAGGTTTTAGCACCCCTAATACGTTCTACCTAAGGTAAGTTGCTCAGTACTTGGTTTGCCTTATCATTGATATGGTGTTAGTGTTTTCTAATCACTTTTTCTATGATGAGTTTGCTATAATGAATGGACTTGGGTTCAAAGTCTAAAAGAAGAAAGAAAAACACTTGGCCAATATGGATCATACCTTTAAATAAATCTATAGTGTGCCAAGGAGAACCGATGTAGATCTCTTGAAATCTGTGTTTGATTTGAAATAAATTTACAACCTATGAATTAAGATACAACTAAAATAAAAACCTAAGAAGATTCAATGTGCTTAAAAGCTCATTTTTTTCCTTTAGTATTTCAAGTGTTTACGACTC
>Ga0325405_1005523_pt1 | contig 12851 bp, 7 predicted proteins | sample PopdelMetagenome_21_FD_205663 | JGI IMG/M metagenome (GOLD analysis project Ga0325405, IMG submission 205663) | Populus deltoides microbial communities from Bellville, Georgia, United States - Xylem-Control-R2 | ecosystem: Host-associated > Plants > Phyllosphere > Stem > Wood/Secondary xylem... | reverse complement strand
ATGTTTTTTTTATGATAAGAATTTGTTTGTTTGAGAAAATATGCTTTCATGGATACACTGTTAAATTGGAAAGGACTCTACAACATAATGAAAGTCACATTTCTATTCAGATAAAAAGAAAGATATGGAAATCTAATAACAAAAAATATGTATGTTAACAACATTGATTGTCCTTGTGATGTATTTATGCAGCGGCATATCGTGTACTGTTATTTTTGTGTGGGCTTCCATGTCTTATAATCTTGCTGGTCTACAAATGGCGAAGAAGACATTTATCCATGTATGACAACATTGAAAAGTTCTTGCAAAGTCATGATAATGATCTTATGCCAGTAAGGTACTCTTACTCGGATATTAAGAAGATAACCAACGGTTTTAAAAACAAGTTAGGTGAAGGAGGTTTCGGCTTAGTATATAAGGGAAAGCTTCGTAGTGGCGGTTTTGCGGCAGTAAAAATTTTGACCAAGTCAAACACCAATGGACAAGATTTTATCAACGAAGTTGCCACCATTGGAAGAATTTACCATGTCAATGTCGTGCGACTCATTGGCTTCACTGTCGAGGGTTCGAAGCGTGCTCTTATATACGAGTTCATGCCTAATGGGTCTCTTGATAAGTACATTGTTTCTCGACAAGGTAGCATCTCATTGAGCAATGAGAAAATGTACGAGATTTCTCTTGGGGTGGCTCGTGGAATTGAATATCTACATCAAGGTTGTGATATTCAAATTTTGCATTTTGATATCAAGCCTCACAATATTCTTCTTGATGAAAAATTTATTCCAAAACTTTCAGATTTTGGACTAGCAAAATTATACCCGACAGATAATAGTATTGTGTCCCTTACTGCGGCTAGAGGAACGATAGGATATATGGCTCCTGAATTGTTTTACAAAAATATTGGAGGCGTCTCTCACAAATCTGATGTCTATAGTTTTGGGATGCTATTAATGGAAATGATTGGAAGAAGGAAGAACTTGAATGCATTGGCGGATCATTCAAGTCAAATTTACTGCCCTTCCTGGATTTATGACCAAGTTAGTGAAGGAAATGATGTTGAACTAGGAGATCATGCCACGGAGCAGAGAAAAGAAACAACAAAGAAGATGATTATAGTGGCATTATGGTGCATACAATTGAGGCCGAATGATCGTCCGTCGATGCATAATGTTGTGAAGATGCTTGAATCAGATGTTGAATCCCTACAAATGCCTCCTAAGCCTTTTTTAACTCCACATCATATGCCAAAAGATGATGATAAGGCCAATCCAATAAAGTTATCTGATCCACCTAGTGATTGTATCGACTCTTCATATCAGTTTGGTCGTTAATGATGAAAATATAGTACTTAGTGTGTTTATTAATTTTGATAAAGGATTAACTATGTGCACTGTGTAAGTGTTTAAACTGTATTGATTGTATCTATGGGTTTTTGAATAATATCTCTCAATGCCTGAAGTGTTGAATTCCATCTACAACGAGTAAAGAAGCACCCAATAGATTTGTGCTCCAGAAACATGTAGTTGAGGACACCATTTAATGACTAGATCCTTCTCTGATGTCTCCCTTACAAAGTCTTTTGGAAGCTTGGCCTCTTCTAATTCTCTTACAACCCATAAGAAGTAATCGTTGCTTCCTCTACGACCGCCCGCCAGTGATGCCATTTGCTCTTCTCCAAGGGCATCTAGGCTGAACTTGGATCCACTCTCCATGCACATAGATTCTTGCCCACTGGGCGGGCTCGTTTAGTTATGACATGTTTGCTTTCGTTTCTTTATTTGAAAGCTTGGGCTTGGAAGATCTTGAAATGCTATTTCTACTTCTTTTTTTAGTGCACAAAACAAGTAATGGGATTGATCTCGTCTCTATTTATTATTGGGTTGGATTTCATGTACTACTAATATGTATTGGTTATTAGTATGTACATAGGTTATTTTAAAAAAATACAAAACAATGCTATTTGGGTTTTTTTTAAAATAAAACAATATTATTCTGATAGATCAAAATTAGCCTGTTCAACCCATATTCCAAATTAGGTTTAAATTAGGATGGTCTTGAAGCAACCTCCATTCTTGCAAATAAATATGAAATTAAGTCCCATTAAGAACAAAACTGATGAAATAAATTACCTCTCTAGTACAAGTTATATATATAAAGAAGAGGTCTTTGTACTAATGTTAGTTGAGCTAGTCAAGAGAAATAAAATTACTAGAAACCGAAATGGTGATTAATTTGATAGAGAAAGGATCCTGAAATGGATGATTTCGTAGTTTAGATTCTGTAATTTTCTAAAAGATAAAGTGCGACTCCTGCATTTAAAAAAAATATAATTATACTCGATCTTTATTTGAATTTTTCATTTATCAAAATTAATCTCTTCCTCTCTCCATCTTTTATAGAAGAAAAAGGTGCAAATTCTCTAGGTTGGTTTGGTGATTAAAGATGTTCTGTTCTTCATTTTTTTTTAATTTAAACTTGGAGGTAGAAGAATGTATTAAATTATAAATTCTTTTTAATTTAAATTTTTTTATGCGACAGGATTAATTAAATGGAAGGTGAGGCTCTACTGTGATTTTTTATTACTTAGGATTTTTCACTTCTCCTTGTGTCGATTTTCTTTTTAAATTGAATCTAAAAAGTAATTAATAAAATCTTATTAATTACTCCTCCTGTATTATAGATTTTTTTTCTTAAATTACAAGATGGATTGACTAATAAATCTAAGGACTGAAGTGAAATGTGTACAAATTGACTTTTGATAGTGTGATCATATCCACTGTAAGAAAAGCACTTTGCCATGAGTCATAACTGTTGCAGTTGAAACAATCAATTAGCAAAATAGACGCCTGATTTCCTGGTGATCATTAATTGCTTCGAAAAGTATCATATTTATAAAATTTAATCTAGAACTTATCTTGATTGGGTTTTATTGGAAACCATTTTTTTATTTATCAAAACAATTTTATTTTAGTTTTAATTTTTTTTAAATCATAACCCAGATCGACCCGTTAACCTATGAATCAACCCATTTAATTTATAATATATGTTTCAAACCGGGTCATTCTTGAATCAAGTTTTATAGCTAAACAACTATATATTAATAGAAAAACTCATTCCAAGGAGATGACCCGGAGGACAACGATTTGGCGAGGTAAGAAATTTATTAAGGAATCAATCTGCTCCTGCCATTAAGGGCAAAAGGTTGAAAATGCTTCAACCATCACATGCACCTTCCACCTTTGAATGATTACAAGAAACTTTTATATATCAGAGCCAACCACTACGATTAATTGTTGCATTCCCCTCTTCTTCTTCCTTTTAACTTACACCATTTTTTTTTTTTAATAAGCTTGGCATACCAAGAACGAAGCCTCTACTTGTTCAATCCTTAATCCAATTATTCATTTTGTATATAAGATTGATGCATTAACTAGAAACGTTTTTTAATCTTGATTGATGACTGGGTACGTAATAAGCTCAGTACTTGCAATCCAAACAAAGCCTCCCTACCCTCTATGAGTTTGAGGACATAGATAAACGCGATGCCAAAGGAGCAAAGACAAGCTCAAGATATCTGTTCCTTTGTTAACGGGTTGTCTAGACGAGGGCTTGCCTGTTTACTTACCATTGTTGCAAGTCACCTATTCTCTCTTCTTCCACACGTTGCTACTTGACCTATCTTCCAAGGAAATTTTATATAACAATATGCTTATGTAATTATGTTTCTGATGAATCTTTTGTGCATGAATTAACATGGATAGTCAAAGATCTTGAAAGAGAAGAATTGTAATCCAAAAGGGAGAAAAATGATGAAAAGGTATCACATGCTTGCTTTTACTGCAGGGAACAACCATCATTTACTTTCACACTTTTTTATCATTTCTTTATTTTACTGCCTTTATGCTACAATCCAAGTCAATACTTGGGATCACAATCCAATTGATGCCAAATTCAGTAGATTTGTGGAGGTTTTTTTTTTATCCAAATGTATACTAACTCAATTATCAGGAATTAGACCTCTAAAGCTCAATTATCAGGAATCATGGAGCCAATAACGGCAGCAACCTCATCATTCATGTTCTTGATAGTAGAATTATTCTTCTAAAAGGATATAAAAATAATAGTTCCTTTAACAACAAGGAAATAAAACTATTTCATGGGATCAATCTAAGGTTTTGAACTGGGGAGGGGTGGCAGTCAGAAAGAGAAAGATGGAAAAGAACTAGAAAGTAAATTGAACTCTAAGTGATAACTATGCTACGGCAATTAAGAAATGATTCTCTGCCATTACTTCCTTGGGGAAGGAACAAAATACATTATTAAGTCTGTTAACCTAACACTTTTATCTATTATAGCAAAGGAATAAAGGGAAAGAAACAAAAGGAGAAATGTAGTTAGTCATCATCAAAAAGTAGACAAATGGTGAAGGGGAATTATGTAAACATGCAAGCCACTGTCCACCACAAGGAAATAATAAGAAATGAAGAATCTCACCAAGTCACCTACCGCTCTTCCTCCTCCTCAATAGACCTTCTGATCTTTTATATAAGAACTTTCTTCAACTGTCAAAACCCACAAAACTAGAGATTAGAGAGCTTCTTTTTTCTTTTTTCTTTTTTCAAAGAACAGAATGCATAAGAAGCTTTGGCAATGGCATGTTCTCTTTCTTTCTCTGTTTTGTTCGTCTTCTTTGGCCTCTTCACGGAGCCAAGATAACCTATTCAACCAAGCCAAGAACTATGAGGGCTCCTCTGATTTAGTAGACCTTCAGTACCACATGGGACCTGTTCTGGCTGGACCTGTCAACTTGTACATTATCTGGTATGGTCGATGGAACCGAAACCACCAAGCTACTATTAGAGATTTCATCTATTCCCTCTCTTATTCATCTCCTTACCCTTCTGTTTCTGATTGGTGGAGGACAGTCCGTCTTTATACAGACCAAACAGGATCGAATGTCACTGGAAACATTGTCCTGTCAGGGGAGTTCTATGACTATAGATACTCTCATGGTCGTTATCTAAGTCGTTTGGCGATGCAATCCATCATCAAATCTGCAGTCACTGCCCATCCAAGAGCTTTACCTCTCAATCCTCACAATGGTCTCTACTTAGTGCTGACTTCTGGTGATGTTCAAGTTCAAGATTTCTGTAGAGCAGTTTGTGGTTTTCACTACTTCACATTTCCGACCATAGTTGGTGTCACTGTGCCTTATGCCTGGGTTGGTTATAGCGGAACTCAATGTCCTGGTATGTGTGCTTATCCATTTGCATGGCCTAAGTATTCAGGGAAGCCACCGCCAAGCACTAACGGAGGCAACAACATAATGAGAGCCCCAAACGGGGATCCTGGTGTAGACGGAATGATCAGTGTGCTTGCTCATGAGTTAGCAGAAGTGTCAAGTAATCCATTTATCAATGCATGGTATGCAGGAGATGACCCTACCTCGCCAACCGAGATAGCAGATTTATGCCTGGGCGTGTATGGGACTGGTGGGGGTGGAGGTTTTGTGGGGAAAGTGAATAAAGATTCTTGGGGAGATGGGTACAATGTGAACGGAGTGAAAGGGAGGAGGTTCCTGGTGCAATGGGTATGGAACCCTGTGAAAAGGAGATGCTTTGGGCCCAATGCCATTGATTAGAAGTGTGCTAAATGTCCATGATTTCCAATAATTTCCAGCTCTTCCCCTTGCTTTTGACATCTGGAAAGGCAGGATAAGGCTTTGAGTGCAGAGCATGCACGGGAATCTGACGAGCAAGCAGGCAAGGTAGGCCTGCTTTGATGATAGATATCCGCTTACCAGAGACACGATACTTCGCTTGTTGGATGCATAGCTACGAAACATATCACTATTTTAACTTTTTAAGGCATTGTTTGGAAAACCTAAAGTTTAAATGAGGCATAACACGTTTTTTTTTCTTTTTGCCTTTAGAATGTTGACCTCGTTTAAAGGCATCATCTAATTATCAAAAGGTCAATCTGCCTCTCAAACAAGTCTGTAATTGTAATGCCTTCTCCACTCATTTGTAATTGTCTTCCTGCAAGATCGAATGATCCCTGGTTGATTTTCAGTGTAATAAAGGGCTCAAATCATGGATTCAATCTGCTTACCAATCAACAACAAAATCTAGTAGAAGCTATCCACTAACTAAATCTATGGAAGGTGCAACCAAAATGTTTTTCATCTCAATTAGGTCACCACTGGAAACAAAACAATTTGATGATATAATAGTATATGTAGCCTGGATCCAACACAGAGCGAGCATCATCAAGAAGCAAGCTAACTAGTAGTTTTATTATGACAGCAAAATTGTGACAAATTGTGTAAATAATACAGAAGATAAAAAATGAATTTCAATGACATTCTTCAAACTATCATTTACAAAACTGTGTCTATACTGCAAACATGAATAGGATCATTTCTTGAACCTCAAATCTCTATGATGGCTAAATGCTGGATATCTTTCTCAGCGGTGACAACAATTTGATATGCTATGATAAATCAAAATGCTTTTGTAGTTCATCCTAATCAACAAAGTTTGGGGAAAATTGACATGTACAATTCACAATACGTCAAAGCAATGGATACAGGAGTGATCAATAAGCCGAGAGACGAGACTTCCTGGCTCTGGAGTGAGAGTAGATGTCAAGCTATTCCAAAAATGAAATGTCAATGACTCACTGAGAATCTTTTCAAAGAGAGCATCTTGGTGAGCTTTTTCATTCTCATTTGCCGGTGTGGTGAAGTAGCTGTTTGCATTTAGAATTAATTAAGGCACAAATGAGGTAAAGAATTTTTTTATGCGACAGATCTGTTGAAGATTTTGACTCTTAAAAGGCTAAAATATAAGATATCACGTATATATAAAGCCATCATAAACCAGACAAATAAAGGGTATATGCAAATTGCATATGCCAAAAAAAAAAGAGTGAAAAAAAAGCAGTGCAGGTGAAGAAAAACTTCTCCCGTCAAACTGTAAAATGAACATTGAGAATCCAGCAGACAGAGTACATTTTGGGAGGATGTATTCACTAGGAATTATCTTAAATTTTCAGCCGAAATATTTTCTGCAATATAAGACAAGAATTTCAGCACCAATTTCTCAAACCCCAAACACAAACTTATCCTTATCCACCCGAATTCCAGACCAAAAACCTTCGTTTAAGTTGTCTCAAAGACAAGGCTGAAACACACCAAGTTTTTTTATCATAATCTGGCTAGACAAATTTGTTCTACTTGAAGCCTCAATTTATCTTGGCGAGAACACATAGTCGCCAGTGGTTGGAGAGAAACATTTGAAGTTAAACAGCAAGAAACCCTTTGGTTTTGATCTTTCCCTTCCTTTTTTGGGGGAGGGGTGTACCGTTATTACAACTAAACTCTGTTTAAAACAAAATATAAAGCAGAACATGGGGAACGATCGATCACATAAGATGGGACAAGGTGTTTTAATTAAATGTAACAGCAAGTCAGCTCACAGACCTGCAACATAGGTTTCTGAACTTTACAGTCATTACATTTTGCAGATTCAACTTCAAGAGTCACTTTTAAGTTTTTCTTTTAGTTTTCCAATATGTATACACGAAGTTGTGGGGCAAAGGGAGTTGGAACCAGAACCCTATGTTTTCCGCAATGCATTCCAATGAACTCATAAAAAGCAACATTTTGAGCAGCTTACTAGTGCACGTGTGATTGCAAAAAAAAAAAAAGCTTATCTGAATGCTAAAAACGAGTAAGCATGTAAAGAAATGAACTCAAAATTTGGAGAATACCTTGTAATATTCTGTGAACTAATGGGGAAGAAAATGTATGAGGGTTGCACTTTCAACTCCTTTTGATCAATGGACTTATTCTCCTTACTCAAAAAATTTCTTGCGACTCTAGTCAAAAGATCAGCTCCATTCCATCTTAAACGGTTATCATCATACGTCATATAGAACTCATTCAAACACTTGGTTATAAATGGACTGCATGAAGAGAAGTAAATCAGTTCCAGAAGGGAGGTAAATGCTATAAAGAAAAGAGAACAGAAAAAAAATCAACGCTGCTGCATTGCTACTTGGTTATGGTTAATGAAACTATAACCAAGACATGCTAACAGTTGGAAATGTTAATGAACCCATTGTAGAAAGCAAATAGAAAAATCATAGCAAACTGATAATGACACATTCTTATAGTAAGAGGATTTTTTTGGGGGTGTGGGAGGGGGGGGGGGGGGGTTGGAAAAACTAGGAAAGCCAGCATTGCAGAAAGAATACTGAGAAGAGGACAAATTTGCACTCAATTTGCTCAAATATATTAAAAACTCCTGGTTAGCATATGAAGAATGAGTTTAGCAATTCATGGGAAAGGGAAGCAGATAACAGACAAAAAAACTCAGCAGTTAAATGACATGGGAAAAGGAGGGATTTAGAGAGATAAATGAGAGAGGGAGGAAGAGAGAACTTGGAAGCTAAACCATTCATCTATAAAAGATAATACCCATGAATTTAATGGATTAAATCCAAATAAATTTTTAAGTCCAAACCTAACCCGAAAAAATTTCAACAATAGATATGATTTCTGCCAGTAAAACACAAAGTACCACTAGTACCTGTGCTTTCTAAATGCCATCACAGCCCCATTCAAAGAACTTCCAGCTCGTGGATTCTCCAGGCCAACAGTATTATTAAGTGAAGACAATGAATTCAAAACTATGACATCAGAATCAAGATAGATACCACCATATCTGCACAACCCAACAAAATACATCACAAAAAAGTTGATTCTATACATAATAACAGTAAGAAATGGTGTGATTCAATCACTACATTACATTGTAGAACCGTCATCTGGAATATAAAATAATAATACTTCTCAACTCGAGTGAAGAGGATATTAACTAAGGATATTAACTAATACGTGGTTTCCAGGTCAAGAGCCAGCATTAAAATTACAACATTTTGAGATTTAGCACTTGAAGACATAAGCTACTTATTTTCAATGTCTCAAAGTAGTGTCCGTAGTGTCCTGAATGAGATTCACATGGGAACCAACGAGCTGTTGCATCAGGAGGATATTAACTAAGGATATTAACTAATACGTGGTTTCCAGGTCAAGAGCCAGCATCAAAATTACAACATTTTGAGATTTAGCACTTGAAGACATAAGCTACTTATTTTCAACGTCTCTAAGTAGTGTCCTGAATGAGATTCACACAGGAACCAGCAAGCTGTTGCATCATTCCAAGGTATTTTTCTAGAAGCGAGCTTACTTGTAGAGAGCAGCAAGGCGGACCAGTTCACTATAATGAGTTGGATAAAACTTTGTCTTTCGCCACTGAAACCAAACTGAAGTGAAAATATGGGTGGGTGTATCCTTCAGCAATTCGTCGAGATTTGGCATGGCAACAGCAACCTTGTAACTATATAGAAAATAGTTGCATTGATTAGATTACAAATCAATGACTGAATTCAACAAGGCCTAATTAAGAGCTTACCCATCTTTCACAAAGCTGTCCTTGAAAAAATCCAGATCAATTGTCTCAGAGAAAATGACAACGCATGCATCTCTATGGTGGGAGAGCAGACTCTCAAGTCCCCTTTGGTGTCTAACACTATGCATCCATGGTGGCGAATTCCACACCATGAATACCCTCATACCACAATTTCCATTCCTAAAAAATGAAGCCATGAAATCTGAAAATGACAAATGAGGATGCAAACCAGGAAAGTAACCCCATCTTTTCCCATCCGCAAGTATATGACTCGACTCCTCAGGCTTCCTCTGCTGATCCTTGGACCTCTTAGTCTTCATTCCAATCATCTGCCTTGTTTCACCACCAACACCACTACTCTTATCCACTACATTTTCATTTGCACTCAAATTCTTATCTCCCTTATAATCTTTAACTCCCTCCACGTTCGATACATCACTCAAGCTCTTACCTTTCATCAAATTTCTCCCATCATCCCCATTTAACCCATCACTCAATTTCTTATCTTTCATCAAATTTCTTTCATGATCCTCATGCAATACAATCCCATTTCCTTTAAAACTCACATCCTTACCAATATTACCATCACCATCCTTCAAAACTTTTCCATTATCCTCATTCAATACTCTCTTAACCTCACCTCTCTTCTTTCCAACTTCCGCATTGTGGATCATCCCCAAACCACTCAAACTCCTCTTCCCACCAAAAGGGTTCCTCTTAAACTCACTCAAAATCATCTTCTGCATACCCTTATCACCCCTAGTTAACCCAGTAACACCAACCCCATCAGGGTCTTGCAACAAAGGATTAGTCAACGGATTCAAAACTTCCAAATTCGACTTAAACATTTTATCCCTTCTCAAGAAATCACTCTTTTTATCAAACCAATCACCCCACCCTTCTCTTAAAGGTGACACCTTTTTACCTATTTTCAACAGCAATGCATCTTCAATACTCTTAACTTCACTCAATTTCCTCTTAATTTCCTCATCGACAACTATATCATCACTGCCAAAAGCGGTCTTACTTTTATAATCCTCTACATTCAATCCTAGACTAAAACCATTGGAATTATAATCAGAAAAATCATAATCTTCTATCGATTTCTTATTCAAATACCTTCTAATTGAACCGGTTACATGATCCATGTAATACCCAGAAGATGAAATCGTGGGCCTTTTCGTGTCTTCTTCTTCGGTGTCGTTTTGGTCTTCATTGCTGTCGTTCTGGTGATATCCTTCTTCTTCTTTAATGGTGTCTTGTTCATCGATCTTGTCAATTGCTATTGAGAATTCGTCAGCTTGGGTCTTGAATGACGAAGGAACTGTGTTCTGTTGGGGAGAGGAAGAGAGGCGAGTGTAGAGGAGAGAGACTGAGAAGAGGAGGAGGAGAGCAGCGATAAAAGCGCATATTTGCGGACTGTAGCGGGGACGGCGCCGGTTGCGGAGCATTTTTGGGCCGGTGCCGTTAAAAGGTGACGGAGGTTAGAGGAGTGAGGAGGTCGATGTAGATGGAGAAGGAGGGGAAGAGGAGGGCGGGGATAATAGGCTCATGGGCCGAGTAACGGTTAAAAAAATGAAAAGTATTAGACAGTGAAGTGCTTTTACTAACTTATAGTGGGCCATGGGCCATAAGTTTATTTAATCGCAATTGAGACTAAGTTTTTTCATTTTTTTCCGAGTATTAGATTGAATGATAATATAAAGAGTATAGACTATTTTTTTATGATCATATATATGATGAAAAAAAAACATTACCTAAGCATCTAAAAAAATAATGAAGGTTCGCACTTTTTTTCTAATTTAATCCCTTATTTCTTTTCCATTTTTATTTTAATTTGGTTTTTTTTATTATTCTTAAACTTTTTTAATAGTCATTCGGATTATTTTTAAATGAGTTAAGGTAACCAGGTCACGTTAAGGTAATTCTCATATAATTTAATTTAAAATCAGATTTGAGCACATAGGTGAGTCGAGAGGTTTTTTTCCTATCAATTTCATGATTTTTTCTCAATTTTATCCTCAAATGTTTTTTACTAATCGATCAGGTTACTTTTAGATCATCCAAATCAATTGAATTCTGTCAGGGCAACACCCACACAATTTAATTTAAATGTGGGTTAGGCAAGAAGTTTGATCAAAAAAAATTTATGTCAATCTCATTATTTTTTCTTAATTTTATCTTTAGAATTTTTTTTCCAATCATCTTAAATGTCTTTAAACTGGTCAAGTTAACTACATCATGTTAAAGCAACTCTTAAAATAATTTAATTTTAAACTCCTAATAAATAAGAAGTCAAATCAAAAGACTTCAAGATCAATCTATTTGATTTAATTTAATAAAAATATTAAATAGTTCTTTTACGATCTAGATAATTTTTTTATGAAGTTTTAAAAAAAAATTTTATCTAACTTGTATCGCATTTATACATAAATTTATAAATTTAGGTGAGATTTTGAATTTTCTTTCTCACAAAAATTTGACAGAATTATTATAGTAATAAAGTATTTTCTCATTTAGACATTTTAAATTAGCACAATTATTAAACCCCCGTCTAACTATATGGATTAACCGATGCATTGTCTGACCCACTTCTTAGACAAGGCCAAGTGTAAAAATTATTGAACTATAGTGAACTCAATTGAAACAAATAAAAATCGAGTTGATATTTTTTAAAAAAATAAAAATAATATTATTTTAATTGACCTAATTTAACTAAATTAACTTGCTTAACCCTATCATCAGGTATAATTACTACACAAATTAGGATGACTAGCAAAGGAAAGTTGTTGTTTTTCTTATTTTTTTCTCTTTTGAATTTCTTGATTATTTTTCCTTCCTGATAAACTTCTTACTTAAGTGATGGTGTTCTCTTGATATTATTTAAAGAGATCGCGAATTTACAGATAATTACTATCATGCCCATTCTACGGGCGTCCTTAATTAGAGAGTCCTAGATCCCTAGGACGTAAAATGCATGTGTCCTTCATCTCAAGGGCGAAAGGAATTTGCAATTTCTCTTGGTACAAAGGTAAAGTCCATTTTATGCAGTGATTTAAGCCATTTGGACTTTCATAAATAAAGTTTTTTTTTTTAATTTTTAAGCGTCTCAAAATAAGGACAGCTTTCATTGTGGGTACATTGAGGCAAAAGTAAATACATAAAGCATGGATCAAATAATATAAAAAAATAAATTAAAAGAGAAAAGGGTGCAAAGTAGTGTTCTTACTGGTATTAGACTCATTTTACTTTATAATGAATATAATAGTAAAAATAATTTTGCCTCTTGGCCAGCATGATGGGAGTAATAGGTCTTTTTAGTTTTCTATGAACAACACAAATACTAAAATATCATTAGAGAAAAAAAAAAAAAAA
>Ga0325405_1005520_pt1 | contig 12853 bp, 3 predicted proteins | sample PopdelMetagenome_21_FD_205663 | JGI IMG/M metagenome (GOLD analysis project Ga0325405, IMG submission 205663) | Populus deltoides microbial communities from Bellville, Georgia, United States - Xylem-Control-R2 | ecosystem: Host-associated > Plants > Phyllosphere > Stem > Wood/Secondary xylem... | reverse complement strand
AAGACAAAACATTTATTCTGTTGTATTTACTAATTTTTTTATTTAATTAAACTATAGTAGAAATAGACACATATTAAATTGATTAAATAAAAAAATATGCAAGGCTATACATATCAGAAATATCTTCTAAAAAAAAATATTTTTATTTTAAAAAGTAAATTTATCTATATAAAAGATAGAAAAAAATTATAAATGAAACAGAAAAATCTCTTCAAAAATTAAATACACACAAAATAATTTTAAAAAAGTCTTTCTAAAAAATGATAAATAAAAAATAATAAAAATCATAAATGAGTGATATTAATCGAAATATAAATTTAAAAGTTATTTTACAAAAAATCATTACAAAGAAGTATCAATAAAAATAAGAAAAACCAAAAAAAAAAAAAATTAGCTCGAGTGTTATAACTTAATTTGTCAAACCTATTATTTAGGTCTTTAACTTAACCAGGTAAAATAATTTTTTATTTTAATTAAGTTTATACCTAACATATATATTTAAAAACATAAAAGGACAAAAAAACAACTTATGTGTGCTAGATGGGCCTTAAAGCTTGAGCCCACATGTCTGGGCTTATTTTTATTTTGTTTTGATATTTTAAAAAGAGTTATATTAGAAAATAAATATGCAAACAATAGGCCTAGATTTCGAGCTTGAAAATCAAGGCAACGTCTCTTTTGTCTAAGAAATTTAATTTTCAAGTCATTTTAGCTCAAAAACACTTCATTAACATTATTGAAACAACCATAAACCAATCCATCAACTTAAAATATCCAAAAAGAAATCCAAAAACATGAAATTAAACCGGATTAGATTTATTTTTCTCAACTTAGATTGTTTTTTCAAGCAACATTATGGGTTTAAACAACTAGCATCAAGCCCTTTCCATCTCATCTAACCAATGTACACCAAAAAAATTCATTTTAGTTATCAGAAATGGCTTGAACGATAATTTTCTCTCTCTTCACTAGAATTCTATGACTCTTCTCTCTCTCGTATTTCTAACTATTGATTGAAAAATAAAATAAATAAATTTTTACATGAAAACTGATTTTTAAAAAATTTTAAAAGTTCTAAATTGTATAATTTATGTTATTTTTTAAGTTTAAAAATCTAAATATTATCACATAATCTCTGACGTACCACCCATATTTAGCACCTTTTTAATTTTAATCCACCCTTGCTTTAAAAATCCAAATCAACTCATCTGCAATGAGGATCAAATCGTTGAAGACCATAATAAATAATAAGAAAATGCAAAATATCATCCACTGTGTTTTGTATGTAAACAATGTCGGCTCCACAGTAGACAGCCCAAGCATTTTAGTTTTTTATCTAATAGTTACAGATTCAGTACTGTAAAGTTTGGAGTGAAATAGCAAAGTCTTAGGAAAGCATAGATATGAGCAAGGAGAGAAAATCCCAACGGATGCAATCTTCTTCTGGGTATTGGTTTCTTTTTTCTAAATCCCACACCCCACCTAACAAAGTGAAAGATAAAAGCATTCCCTCCCTTGAATTCCAAAATGCATTACTAGCAAATTCTCAATTCAGTTCTCATCGATCATTAAATGAAATCTATGGGATTGCTAGACAAATAAATATGAGTTAGCAAAGAGGGGATTTAGTTCTTGGGATCTAAGTTCTACTCTCACCATGCAAAAAATAATGAATAAAGCATCAAATAATCTTCAACGGCATGTTTACATGCAGAATAGGAACCAAAATCAGGGATTCTTAGCATGTACAACTCAATGAACAGTATTACCATCAGTTTGCAAATCAACCAAAGAAAAGGCATTAATTCGACATAAACTTGCAATGCCCGATTGTTTCTGCCCTGCTATGAGAGCAGATGAAGAGAAACACCAAGCCGTAGCATTTTCCAGTTTTAACCACTTCCCCCATCCTTTGCTCAGTCTGTAACTTCAATGCTTCACAACTTATGGGCATTCTATCTGTTACTATATTTCTAGGCTCTAACCCCAAAAGCTATGCTCTTACAGATACAATACCACAAGGACCACATATGGATAACAAAACTACACTGAAGAAAAGGCTTGGAGGAATTAACCAGAAGAGCTACTATTGTGGGAGGGGGGAAATTATCCCAAAGAGACCATTTTCCCACACCAGACTACTATTGTGTCACAAAGATTAATCCAATTGTAAATTGTTTCTCGCGATCAATAAGCATTAACCGGAGGATGAAATTAACATATCAATGATGATTTTTGCATCAACACACAGCACTACTCAAACGCATACCACATTTTGAAGTTAAAAGGAAAAGGCCAGCTACTTATGTGACATGAAGCCTCAATTCTAGACGTACTTAACAGAAATCTTTCATAACATATATGAGCACATATATTAGATTACCATATGTGACATGTCAAAACCTGCATCAGCTATCTTACATTAAAGACATCTTCTTTACCTACAACATAACAAAGTCAAAACAGACCTGCAAGCCATCATCCTTCTATTGGAACACATTCTTCCATTGGAACACATTCTTCCATTGGATCACATTCTTCAGCAGGAGCACATTCTTCCATTGGATCACATTCTTCAGCAGGAGCACATTCTTCAGCAGGAGCACATTCTTCAGCTGGAACAGATTCTTCAGCTGGAACAGATTCATCAGTTGGAACAGATTCTTTAGCTGGAATACAGTCCTCAGTGGCAACACATTCTGACATATCTAATGCCTTTCGCTCTCCAAACATTTCCTTCAGGAGGTTGAATTTCTTCTCAACAAGCAGCAACTTGTCATCCAGTAACTTAATGGTGTCCTCATATCCTTCAAACTTAGGAATGCACTCTACTTCAAATTCCTTAACCATCTTCTCAAGCAATACACAGTTTAGCCTTTCTTCTTCCTCTTGCTTCAGGCGTTGCTTCTCCAATTCTGTGGTACTCAACACAAGACCTCCAGACCCAGTATCCTTGTAAATCGGTTCTTCAGGTAGTTGGCATTTTACTCTGTACTCAGCAAATGCCTTGTGCGTCTCCTTCAAAGCCTTTCTATAGCCCTCTAAGAGATTTCCCATCATATATAGTTCACGTTCAAGCCTATAAACTTCCAACTGGCTTTTCCGCTGCTCTTCCATCTTGGCCTTCTGCAATTGCTGAATGAAGTTATCACGCTGCTGCAACTCATCAAACAACACCTGTTGATGCATACTCATTTGCTGACATGACTGTTCCTTCTGCTCCATCATCATCCTAGCTTTTCCCATCATATGCTGCATCTCCTCCTCAAACATATCAAAGTCCGAGTAAGGCTTTGTATCCCAATGCCCATCACTTCTCATCCTTTTACTACCACCACCAAGTGAGTGATGAGGAATATCGCTCTCAAGATGGTCAATCACCCTCTTGCTCCCGCCAACATTACCAAAAAGTGAAGAGCCACCAGGAATTGTCTCTGTATTAACCCTAGAAACAAGAAACTCCCCTGCTGATACATTATCATGAATTTGGACCCCTGAACTAAAAGGAACTTGAGCTGCTCCCATTGCCTCTAGAAGATTCTCAGAGCTTACACCCTCCAAAATACTCCTTTTGGATGAAATATGAAAGCCAACATCATCATCATCCTCTTCTTCCTCCTCCTCCTCCAACTCCTCCTCCTCAACCTCCTCCCTTGCCTCCTCCTCTGCCTCCTCTTCTTCTCCTTCCTCCCCTCCCTTTCCCTCTTCCTCTCCGTCCACCTCAACCTGCTGTTTCCTCTCTTCCTCACATTCCATTCCCCCAACTTGACTAAGACTACACGGCTGCAGAAAATGCCCATCCATGTTGATCTTTCTCCACTGACCCTGATCTTCTTCCTCTTTCCTCTGTTCAAAACCCATCACGTCCTCATCACCAACATTCTCCTTCCCCTCTCCCTCTTTCTCACCCTCTTCCTTCCCTGCATTATCCATCCCTCCAAGACTCAACTCAATTTTATGTTCCTCTAACACAGAGGATTCACCTCTAAACTCATCAACCATCTTCACATCATCATCCATCTTCACAACCTCCTCCGTCTTCAAGCCTTCCTCCATCTTCAAACCCTCCTCCTCCTCGCCTTCCGTAGCATCAATCTCTATTTTAACAATCTCCTCCTTCAACAACTCCTCTCTCTGGCATTTTATCAAACATTGCAAATGCGAGGCATAATAACAATTCCCTAAACTAGGCACTGCATTCAACTCTTTCTCCACCATATACCAAACCATTCCAGCCCAATCCAACTTCTCAAAGTTCCCTTCTTTAATCAATTTAATCCAGTTCAATATATCTGGCGGCATCATCCAAGTATCCTCATGTAACAAAATCCAATTCGAAACCAACTCCTCTATAAACCCAATTGACTCCGCACTCTCCTTCGCCTCAGATGCCCCATCTCCTACATTCCCCTTATCTTTCTTCACGGGCAACTTCAAAGCACGCCCTAAATCAGCCCGATTCACCATAATTTTAACCTCATTAACATAACTACCCCGCATCGCAGGGTTATAACCAGCAATCAATTGAGCAAGCAAATCAGCACGAAGAAGAGTATCAAATTGCAAGTGCACAAAATCCCACAAACCCAATTTTTTCAAAAGGGTTTCATGGGAAGCAAAGTCAAGGGCTTTGTTGGGCACAAAGGGGATTGGTTTTAGGGATTGGCTTAAAGTTTCAAGCTTTTTTTCTAACTTTTTAACCTGCACGCGTCGTTTTTTGCTAGCCTTTCTGCCTTTCCGGCCACCAACGCCACGACGGGAGGCAGCGGTGGTGGCGGGAGAAAAAGTCGAGAGGTCTTCAAAGTCGTCGTGGTTTTGGTTTGTTGGGTCATCTTCTTGTGGGTTAGGGTTTGGGATTTCTAGGGTAAGGGTTTTGGGAAATTGGGCATCATCATCAGGTAAAGTTTCTTGAATTTGATCTGGGTTAGGGATGTTAGGGTTTTGAGAGAGAGAGTTTGAGTGTGGGTTTGGATCTTGAGGGAGAGAAGGAGACGAGGCCATGGGAGTGGAGTGTGTTGTGATACAGAACTGTTCGTTTTAGGACATAAACTAAATACTTTATATTAAGGTTGAATCCTTAATCTGTGTGGGGTACTGTGACTATGTGTAACACATTTTGAAAGAATAGTACCTCTGCTATTACTTTTACAACATTGATTGATTTGAATTTTGAAGTTGCCTCTCAAATATTTCAAGTTTAATTCAAGAAATAGATTTTACGATAATGTTTTTGTTTTAATATTCAAGATATTTTTATGCTTTTTTTTTTTGGCTTTTCAAAGCAAAATTCCTTTTGATTTCACCTCAGTGTTTTAAAAATATATTCAAATAATTTTTTTAAAATATTTTTTTTCTTACATCATAAACATTAAAAGATATTAAAAATAATATTAGTTTGATGTTTTTTCAAAACAAATACACTTTTAAAAACAAAAGTTATCGCACTTCTAAAAAGTTCTTCGTAAAATTCATATACAGGTATATTTTTTTTATATTTTTGAATGTGTTTGGCTGACACGCACCATTATCAAACACATTCTCACGAAGGCGCGCTAGATCTAGTCAACTCTAAACTCAAAAGTTGTTGGGTCTGGTAGATGTTACCAGCCTAATGCTTGACAGTACGTCAAGCCCAAGCACACCTAGATTTAACACGTGCTAAGCCCAGTAGCTTGTCAAGACACAACCTGAGTCTGATGCATGCCAGACTCAACCAGGCCAACATGGTGGGCTTGTTATGCGTTATCCAAGGGTGTTGAGCCTGAGGATTTTCCAAGAATTTTTATCATCGCACCCTAGGTATGGTCAAGTTTACTATATTCATTGATTCAAACACAATACTTGAATCTAATGTTATCAATTCTATAGATTTTTATAAAAATATTATAAGATTTATTTCTCAACAAATAAGTTTAACTAAACAACTTTACACTCCACCAACACCATTAAGTGTATGAAATCTCTCGTGATCTACCATGTCTCCATCATTTTGATGAATAAAATAAATGGAATATAACTCACAATATAACTTATAATATTAAAAAGTTGGACTTGTACCTTAACCTTTCCTCTCTGTAAAAAGATAAGAGTTATAGGTTATAATACATCATGAATCCTCTAAAATAAAGGTTCACGATTTTTATTCTTTACTGCATACATATTTGAGAGCATGTCTCTCTAAAATATTATTGTATTTTCTCTCTCTAAAAAATACTTACTTAAACATTTAAAAATTCTCACATTCATCAAAAAAGTCCTTTTACAGATACTAATCATAAGTTATCTTACCCTACCAAGCACCAAATATAAGCTATCAACCACCTTGACTAAAATTAATAAATAAGATTATTATGATCAATTGATTAATCAATTATCCAACATGAAAATCCTATTTTTAAACTACTTGGATATTTTAAAACATCATCAATATGAAATTGATTTAATGTATACATATTTCAAATTATTTAATATATATATATATAGTCTTAATTGAAGCATGAATTAGCTCAAGGATATAATTCATTATTGAGAGGGAAAAAAAAATAGGACATCTGTTTTCAAGACATTCAAGATTACGTAAAGAAAGGAATTTGAGATGTTTGGTAAGAAAAACGCTCATAAAATTAGAAACGCAATTCTACGGGCAATCTAAGATGCCACGACATTTATTTTTTTATATATAATTTAAATGCCCCCCAGCTTTTTTATATTAAATTGTTTGACATGCCTTTTTTTAACCAATAAGTAACTAGTATATCATAAATATTAATTTGGAGATGTAATAAATAATTCGTGCATGTAATCTAACATCAAAATAATAAAATTAAGGTCCATATCTTCTTCTTTTATAATGAATTAATATGTATTTTAAGTAATCTGTTATAAATTTATTATTTTACTTTATATTTATAACTTTATAAAATTAAATTTATTACTGAATTATTTTTCTTCAACGTATTAACTTCAAAACCCAAGTAATTCGTATACTTATATAAATAAAAAGATAAACATCTAGGGCGTCAATGATTTTATACCGGCAGCAACATTATTATTATTATTATTATTATTATTATTATTATTATTATTATTATTATCCTGAATCTAGTTTTATAGATTCGATGTGTTTTAATTTTATTTTATAATTTATCTTATTTTTTTTACCACTCATGAGGTTTGAGTATTGCATGGTCGCTAGATCTTGACCCGCCTTATGTTGTAAATTTGTATTTCTTTTTATCAAAAATAATGTCTACGAGATGCAACCATGTTTAAAAAAATAATAATAATTTAAGTTATAATCATGATTGGGTATTATAAGTTAGTTTTATTTTAATTAAATAAAAAAATAAACAATGATATTAGATTGATAATTTTTTTTTAAAAAAGATCGTAATAATTTGAAAGTATAAATTGGATAAGAAAAAACTAACAAAAACATCAGCTCGATTCAATCCAAGGTACTGTGATAGATGTGTAATCCGGGTAATAAAGGGCAAGCCAACCTAAACTAAACAAAAAAACTCGTGGCCCATGCCATGAGTTTAAGATAACCCAATAGAAAAGAAATTAAAGAAAATCACAAAATTATTTTTATTTTTTAAAAAATATTGTTGAATAATGAAATCAAAAAATAAAATAAGCTAAAAAAAATCGACGTACATTAACTTTTCAAACATGCGACCTAGGTCATTAAACTGGAAGCATTGTATATGAAAAAAATCATAAAACACAATCCTCAGCAAATCAAACTTTAAAAGATAAAAATGAAAAAAAAAATCAGTTATACACAAGGATAAGAAAAATAACAATGAGAAGAATGAGCGTAAAAATCAAAATAAAAACTAAATTAAAGGTTAGTAAAAAAAAATTGATTGAAGTGAGAAATTGAAAAGAAAAAAACTTTAATAAAAAGAAAAAAATCATAAAAATAAAGACTCAACTAAAAAAATAATACACCATAAATTTAGATGGAAAAATAAAATTGAAAACTAATAATGATCGTGCAAAATGATTAAGAAAAAAAATCAAAAATCAAAAAAACAAAGATCAAGGTGAAAAAAATAATATATGGTAAATTAAAATCGAATAATAAAATTAAAAAATATTTATAAAAAAATCAATATAAAAAATTAAAAAAATAAGAATCAAAACAAATTTAGGGTTAACTCTAAAAATTTGAAGGGTTAAATATAAAAATTGAGAAGAAAAAGAAAAAGAAAAGTTATCAATGCTACAGCAAAGGTCTATTTAGAACATGTGTCAACCAGTCATGTGAAAGCCACTGATAGGAATGGAAAGCCACCCTAGATTAGAAGCTGTTGTTTGGTTGCCAATCAACGCCTATATACGTCACCTGAAAACCGCAACAATCCTTCATGCGTTGATGTGTGTAACATCAACCATTTTTTTTATATTTTTTTTACATTAAAGAATAAATTTACCCGTGATCCCATCTAAAATAATAAAAAAAAACCAAAAGCTATAATGATGAAAATGACACCTGACCAAAAGCTATAATGGTATAATATTCTTAAAACTCGATTTGGTCGGCAGGTCAACCCAAAATTAAAACCAGATTAAATTAAAAAAATAAAATATGATGTGATTCGGCTAATCCGACAGATTGATCCATGACCTGGCAAAACCAATCAAAAACTCGATTGCAACTCGTTGATTTTTTTTTACTAAAATGATGTCGTTTTGATTTAAAAAAAATTGACTCGGACGACCGGGTCAAAACCTGAAACCCTGGCTTGGATCAGGCTGGATCTAAAAATTATGATTAAGAATGTAAAAATACCCTTATATGGAACACCTTTTTTTTAGAGTATTTTTATAATTTTATTATTCAAATAATAATAAAAAATCCAATTACAACAATCACCTATACAGAGTTTTTATGTCACACAACACAAAATTATAATTTTATTGTCGTATTTCATAGTGAATTTAAGTCTAAAATTAGAGTAAATGGAACTGATCAAATCTTTTCATTTTAAGTGTTTGTTTTCATGTTGCAGCATGTTTTTTAAATTGTTTTCTGTATAAAAAAAATTAAATTAATATTTTTTTTATATTTTTAAATGATTTTAATGTATTAATATTAAAAATAATAAACTAAAAAATATTATTTTAATATATTTTAAATTAAAAATTACTTTTCACGCAACACCATGCTAAAGACACAACATTTATTTGTCATTTCCTGTCATTTCTTCTTCTTCTTCTTCTTCTTTTTTTATTTTTTTTTATTTTTGAGAATCTTTATACTGAGACCAACTTTTACGTAATCATTATTTCCTTTTCATAAAGGAATAATTTATTTAAGCGTGGCTATAAAATTCAAAAGGAAAAGAACAAACTTCTTTTCTATCATCAATCACCCCCTTTGGATGTGGTGGACAGTTGAGGAATCCTCGAGCTTTAATTTGCCCAAGCTTAAAAAAAAAGAAAAAAAAATATGCAGCAGTGTGAGTAAATTATAACTTAATCCTATAGTTTATTGAAACTAATTAATTAATTCTTATAGAAACATAAATAATTAAATAAACTCTTATATAGCTAGAGTTGACCATCTCAATCAATTCTTTTCCAACAAAAAATGCTTCTTTCCTAGGTAAATTTTTTTATTATCTTATATTCTTCCCTTTTCCTTTTTAGTATTTTTCAAATAGTAAAAAAATTAATGAAATAGAAGGAACATGTTATAAATGAGTTTAACAACATAAAGATTAAAGATGCGTCTTTTAAAACCTCGAAGAGCAGCTTAACTGGTCAGATTTTATGTTTGTTTCTTAATGATAACAAGTTCGAGTTACCTCAGGATCATTGAAAACTTATATAATCGTTAATTTTAAAATTTATATGATTAATTGAGGTACGTGTAAATTGATCCGGACACTTATATTAATAATAATAAAAAAGATACATTGTTTAAAACCTCCAAGATTAAATTATTTAATTTCTTAAGCTATTGAGACTTGTAGTTTATTACAGCAGTGGTGGGACGTGGTAGAACTTTATCGTTGTAGCCAATTGGGTCCATTTATAGTGGACATAAATCCTAAGCTCTCTTTGTCCAACCCAAACATGTTTGGAAAAAGTCAGGGCAGATTTAGGCACAGCCCAAACTGCTATTTTTTTTTTTTTAGATTTGAAAAAATTTTATTTTCCGGAAAGTGTACTTTGTGTGCCCAGGTGAGGGAGTAAAACTCTGGCTGTCCCAGGCTCTTACAAGAGATGCACGCCCTGACTCGAACTCGAGACCTACTGTGCAAATCTTAAATCTTTTACCATCACGCTACGCCGTTGGGGACCCAAACAGCTATTGCTTAAACCCCAGAACAAGAAACGAAAAGACTGAGTGCAAAAGGCAAACAAAAGAGTTCTTGATGACCAAGAAACGTTTTGAACTCCTTTTGGGTCTTAAGTTCACTGTTCAAGGTTGTTGTGTTCTTGAGATTCAAATACGAATTATCCCTTATCAACCTTTTTAAAAAAATTACTTTAAAGAGTAATATCTAAGCATTTAAAAGATAAAAAAACTGTTTCAAATCATTTTCACTAATAGTCCATGAGAAAAAAAAGCATATTGCTCTCAGTAACAAGTTCATTGATTTTTTGTTATAATGTCAAAGATAATAATTATACTGTTACAACTTACAATGAATAGTGATATGTGTATTGGGATATAATGAATTCTCCATGCCAATCTTTTTTCTTTGTTTTTTGAATTCTAGGTTTGGTTCTCAATATATAACTCAGACACAGAGCTGTCAAGAAGAATTATGAGATTGAATTTTGGTCACTGATTTGCATGTGAATGACTGGATTCTGAGTTCTTGATGTCTCTTTGTTTTGCAGAATCTCCTGGTTTCTGGACTGTCCTGTGCTGCATTGCTAGGTGCCTTTTTACACTGTTCCCTGTATGTGTACTGTTGGGTGCTTCCTGTTGCAAAACTTTCAAAAGACCAGCTGCTGGGGTTTCTCGTTTCTCCTCTTGGCATCTACAGAGAACAAGTATTTTTTTTTAATGTAAATTATCAACGGACAACCTTTTGACAGAATGATACATTTGCTAGCATTTCAATGCAAGTTGAAGAGCATTGATGTACAATTATGTCTTAAATTGTTCTACACTCACGTTTATGTATAATGTCTCAACTATTTTGAGATTTCTAAGTAGATATTATCTTGTAAAATTGAAGAAAATCTTTGTATCTCTTGAAACGCAATCCATAGCCTTTTCTTTTTTGTTATGGAGTTGTTCTTGGCATTCTGTCTGCTACTATTATTCTATGCTATCTCCAAGCTTTGTAAGTTGGCATACCAAAAGAGAGACCAACGTTGTTATATGCTAAGCTATCAGTGCCAAAAAGCCGCTGAGGACCGAAAGCTTGATACTGGATCTTGTGGTAATTAAAACTGTTTTACGAAACGATAGTCTGGGAATAGAAGAATACAGGTTTCTTTTTAAAAACTATGGTTAGTTCTGGCATTGGAGAAGAAACTTATTGCCCGAGGAATGTCATAGAAGGAATAGAGGAATCTGCAACTCTTATGGATGCACTTTCGGAGATGGATGGTATCATTTTTGATACTCTTGACAAGCTCTTTGCTAAGACAGGAGTTTCTCCATCAGAGATTGACATTATTGTCGCTTCAGTCTCTCTGTTCTCCCCAGCTCCCTCTCTAACGGCTCGAGTAATAAACCGTTACAAGATGAGGAAGGACATCAAGGCATTCAATCTCTCTGGAATGGGTTGCAGTGCAAGTGTGGTAGCGGTTGATTTAGTCAAGCAATTGTTCTAGACATACAGGAATTCATTTGCAATTGTTGTGAGCACAGAATCCATAGGTCCAAATTGGTATTCTGGCAAGAGAAGTCCATGATGCTCTCCAACATTCTATTTCGTATTGGGGGCTGCTCCATGCTCCTAACAAATAACAGAGCTTAATTTGAAGGAAAAAGCCCTCATGGAATTGACTTGTGCTGTACGCACACATATCGATCGGCTCTGATCACGAAGCATACAGCAGCTGTATCCAAGTAGAAGATGATGACCTTGGCAACAAAGGCTTTGGCCTCACTAGAGATCCACCAAGAGCTGGTGCTAAAGCTTTAACCATGAACCTCCGAGTTCTTCTTCCTAAAGTTTTACCACCGTCAGAAATGCTCCGCTATAAAATAAGCTATTATCGAAATAAAATAACGAAGAGGTCAACTCCTAAGGGTATTGCAGGACCTGGTTTGAATCTCAAGTCTGGAATCGACCACTTTTGTGTGCACCCTGGTGGACGGGCAATTATAGATGAGGTTGGTAAGAGTTTAGCACTCAACGATCATGATCTTGAACCAGCTAGAATGGCACTTTATCGGTTTGCAAACACATCATCCGGTGGCCTGTGGTATGTTCTAGGTTACATGGAGGCCAAGAAAATGCTCAAGAAAGGTGAAACGATACTGATGATCAGCCTTGGGGCAGGTTTTAAGTGCAACAATTGTGTGTGTATGAAGGACTCGGAGGATAAAAATGTCTGGAAAGACTGCATAGATCATTACCCTCCAAACACCTTAGCTAACCCTTTCTCTGAGAAGTTCGATTGGATCAATGATGAAAGCATGAGATTTGCCAGGCGTGAAGATTACGTGCCCAAGATGTGCATATAATTACAAATCAATCCAGTTATAATTATTAGCATAATTATACTGTTGCAATATTGGTGTGTTTAAATTAAGGTAATTTGTCTTAAGACCTTTCTTTCAGTCCCATATAATTGTGTGTAAGTAACTTCAGGTGTAATTCTGATGATGCCCATATTGGTCTTGTAATAATGTTACAACAAGCTGTTT
>Ga0325405_1005519_pt1 | contig 12856 bp, 6 predicted proteins | sample PopdelMetagenome_21_FD_205663 | JGI IMG/M metagenome (GOLD analysis project Ga0325405, IMG submission 205663) | Populus deltoides microbial communities from Bellville, Georgia, United States - Xylem-Control-R2 | ecosystem: Host-associated > Plants > Phyllosphere > Stem > Wood/Secondary xylem... | reverse complement strand
ATTAAGTACAAGGACTTAATTATACTTTAAATGGGTCACATTAATTTTATTTGGGGCTGAATTGGTGAAAAATTAAGTTTGGGAGCCTAATTTGGGCTTAATTGAGAAGATTGAAATTTTAAGAGACCAAATTTAATTTTTACCAAGTTAATTGATTGAAATTAGGGGCCAAATTGCAAGAAAATTAAAGTTTTGGGGTCAATTAGGGGCTAAATTGAACAAATTCGAGGCCAAGGACCATTCTGCAATAGGCGGCAAACTATGAGGATTCAATTGACAAAAACTGGGGGTGAAATTGAAGAAATTGAAAGTTTAATGGTCAATTAGGGGTTAAATTGACAAAATCCGAGACGAAGGACAATATTGTAAAAGGCGCGTAATTTTGGGGCTGCAATTGTAGTTCATCAGGGGCTTAATTGCATTAAATCCAAAGTTTATGGTCAATTAGGGGTTCAATTGCAAGAAATTGAAAGCCGGAGGACTGAATTAAAAATCAGATTAAATCCCTAATTCAGTCAAAACGGCGCCGTTTTGTATATATAAAAAAGGAGGGGACCAGACGACGCGTCGTGTGGTCACTGTTCATTGTCTTCCCCGTTTTACACAAAAGAAACAGCGTGGGAGCCTTATTTGCAGGTGCATTTAATGCTTGTTTTCTCCATCAAATAGAACAAAACTTGAACATAAAGGATCCCCTGCAGTTTGTCTACAACCCCATGTGAATGGTTCAGGATGAATGACAGCACAGCGACGCCGGCAATGGCGTGAAGAGGTCAACTCAGGAAGCCTTTTCCTGCAGATTTGACAACTCAGGGAGGCTACTTTGAACTAACGGTTGGGATCCTTCCCAACAGAATCAAGGGCTGAAATTTTTCCCCAGTGTAGACAAGATTGCCCTCTTCCACCGCCTATAAATAGAGGCGGAGTTGATGGCTTGAGGGAGGAGAAAATCGAACTCAAAGTTGGCTGAAAACCAGCCTTCCCTGCTCATTTTTCCTGCAATCGATCTTTTCTCTGCCTTATCTCTCCACCGTGGCTTTCAGCCACCACCATCTTCATCACCCGTCTTCTCTCCATCATCCTCACCTCCAGTAGCCATCAAACCATCTCACGTGGTGGTTGCACCACTTCTCTCTCTCTCTCCTCTGTAAAAATCTTCTTCTCTGCCACTGTAACCAGCCTCAACAGCAGCAACAGCAGAAGCAGCGGCCAACACCTTGCTCAGAAGCCCTCTTCCTTCCCAAAGACAGCCAGGGTAGCAGCTCTCTCTCCAGCCACTCCGACAACTCCAACCGCGAGCTTCCCTTCTCCGTTGCAGGCGCTGTTTTCTTCCTCTTCCAGCGGTGACTAGAGTCAGCCACCGGCCTCACCACCGCAGCCACACCGTGCACCACCGGTCAGGACGCCAGCTCCCTCAACGCCAGGTAAGCCTCCCTCCTCCCTTCTTCTTCTTCCTCCCTTCTCTGTTATCGCTGCACGTGAACAGTGCAACATGAATTATAATTCACGCTGCACTGTTTCGTGCAACTTAGTCACTGGGCTGCCAGTGACTAAGTTGCTCCGGGCTGGACCTGTTCTAGCCCAGCCCGTCCCCAAAATAAAAAACAATATGCTGGGCCGAGTTCAACCCAACCTTTTTGGCCAATGCCAGCCCACCTGTTTTTGGGTATGTGTTTGGCCCAGCCCACATGTTTAAATAATATTTAATTAATTAATTAATATAAAAAATAAAAAATAAAAAAAAGTTTCAAAAATCCTTTCAAAAAAATTTGTGATTTTCAAAAATACTTTTCTACCATTTTTTCATAATATCGGGTTGTATATTTACACTGTAAAATACAAATCCGGTATTAAAATACCCGGTTTTCTCTGAGATATTTCATTAAAAAAAAATTGTTTTCATACATACGGCCAAATCCTAAATTTTTTAAGCATATTTTTCACAAAAAAAAAAAAAGAAATTGCATCTTTTTCATGTTTAAAAATCCAAAGATGGATATTGTAACCGGTTTATGATTATCCATTAGGATTTGGCCAACATGTCAAAAAAAATTCCAATCTTTTTTAGGGTCTAGATGTAGACTTTAATATTTGTGGGGTGTAAAATTACACGATAAAGTACACCCTCAGATATTAAAGATACAAGGTGCTAAAATTCAGACTTTAGAACGGTTAGGATTTAACCCGATAAGGTAGAGACTCCCTCATGAAGGGAGATCTGCCTTGAACCTTAGAAAAGACCAACGAATAGAAACTCGACCTAAAAAAACAATCAAACAACAATACAGCTTACCTTAGGTAGGGTGCACTGGGGGTGATGCATCTTCCCCTTGCACAACCAGTCCCTTACCCAGACTCTCACAGACCATAGGTTCCTAGTGATCATAATACTAGGTGGCGACTCTTGAACCTTAATTATAATTTCATGATTAAAAACCCTTTCCAACACACAACACCTCATCAGGAGGCACGATATGAGCCTCCGCCGTCGCCAGACGACATCGCGCCCCCCGCGACATGTTTGATATTAATACTTTCAACTATAATAAAAATAATAATGTATATAAGGAAAATAATTATATTTAGAAACCCAAGACCCCTTAGCCTTAGGTCCTGACACAAGACCAATTAGCCCTGGGCACAGGGCAAGCCAGCCTTAGCACCACGTCGGGTCTAATCTAGTGCATAACCAAGGTAGCCCAAGCATTAGGTCTCGTCATGTGACGCCCGGGTTTGGTTGTACGCCCTAGCAAGGCAACCCCAGCGGCACGCGGGTCTTACCTAGCGCAAGCACCAGGTGTCCCCACGTTGGGGAGCGGGCCTGGCTCACGCCTAGGGTAAGCCCAAGCCAGCCCCGGTACCATGTAGGGCTCGAGCTTAACCCAGCACAAAGGCAAGTTAGCCCCAGCGTCAGGTATCCTCCCATAGGGACGCGGGTCTGGCTAACTCCCAGGGCAGCTCCACCAAAACTGGAAGTGACCATTTTCTTCTCAACCATCCATTCAATGCCAAATGCATCCCAGTGAAAAAACATCCCCACCCCTCATCACTGCCCTTGCAACTATTTGTGGCAAGGGCTGGGCTGCCATTACACAGATCCAATCCATAGTGCTTTGTGTCTAGGTAAACAGTAAGAAGGACACTTAGCCTTTTTAGTATATTGTGTAATTTTTTCAACAGAGGCAAATGTGTCCTCATAATCAATACCATATTGTTGAAAGTATCCTTTTGCAACTAACCTAGCTTTGTATCGCTCAATAGACCCATCATAATTAGTCTTGATCTTATACACCCAATGACAACCAACAACATTCTTACCAGGAGGTAGAGGAACCAAATCTCAAGTATCTGTCTTATACAAAGTAAAAAGTTCCTCATCCATAGCTTGCTGCCAAAGAGGATCAAGAGTTGCCTCTTTATAGGTAGAGAGCTTAGAAAGACAATGCATAGAAGTTAAAAACGAAGTAAATGATGAAGAATAAACAAAGTCTGGTAGTTTTATGGACTTGTGAATGCGTATGGATTGACGTAGAGGTGGATCCATAATCTCAAATGGAGCTTGGAAGGCTGTAGATGAGAATGGAACTTCAGGTGTGCCGGAAAGTAAAGTGTCAATACCTGCAGGATGATGAGTATAAATTGATCGAACATGGGAAGGGGTACCTGAGGTACTAGGAACCTGAGATGATAAACTACCAGAATCCTCGGAAAAAAAAAGATTTATACGAATACTATCAGATCTAGTCAAGTTTATGAGTAGTGGATGGAGTAGAAAAGAAAGTTATATACTCGAGAAAGACAACATGACAAGACACATAAAGTTTCTGAGTTATTAGATTAAAACAACAATACCCCTTTTTACCTTCACCATAACCTAGAAAAACACAAATAGCAGATTGAGACAACTTTTTGCATTCTGCATGCAGATGAAGAATGAAATAAGTATAATAAAAAATTTTGAAGGAGGAATAATCAAGGACATACCCATATAACTTTTCAAACGGAGACAAACCTGAACTATGAGAGGATGAAATGGTATTAATCAAACTTACAGCAGTAAGGAGAGATTTTTCTCAAAACTCACCAGGAACAAAAGCAAAAAATAAGAGAGAATGAGCAGGTTCAACAATGTGCCTATGTTTTCTTTCAGCAACTCTATTTTGCTCAGGGGTATCTGTACATGAAGTTTTGGTGAATGATTCCATCTAAGGCAAGCAACTGACAAAATTTATTAGATGTGTATTCTCCACCCAAATCACACCTAAAGCATTTGATTACAGTAGAATGTTGAGTTTTGACAAGAGTTGAAATGATGCATATATCTTAAAGAATTCAGAAGATGTTTCATTAAATAAACCTACCAATAACGAGCATGATCATCAATAAAAGAAACATAATATCGAGACCCTCCTTTTATGGCAACAGGAAAAGGTCCCCATACATCAGAATGAATCAAGTCAAATGGTGAAAAAGAAACAGAAATAGTTCAATTAAAAGGTAAAGTGGAAAATTTTGTTAGTTCACATCCACTACAATTAAAAATGTCACAAGTTTTCAAATTTTCTAAAGCTCTTGTGGATGTTAAAAATCATAAATGAGAAGACAAAACATGACATAGTAGTTATAGCAGCGGCAGCGGTATCTGACACTTTTAACTCATCTAAAATGTATAATCCATTCTCCTTACGACCTGTCCCAATTAGCTTCTGAGACTGTAGATCATGTACATAACAAAAAGAAAAGGAAAAAATGACTAAATAATCACCAGAATCACATAATTGGTCAACAGAAGCAAGATTCAATTTGAGGTTCGGAATAAGTTAAACATTAGAAAAAGACAAGTGAGGTGTGACAACAGAACCAACACCTGTTAAGGGCATGAGAGTGCCATCAGCAGTGATAACATGAATGGAGGGTGAAGGGGTCACAGAGGTAAAAGATGAAGAATCTAAAGACATATGATGTGAAGCACCAGAATCCAAGACCCATTCAGAATGTGAATACATGAGGACCTGTGAGAAAAATAACCTAAGAAAGGAGAAGCGGACATTTCTTGTGGCTGTAAGGAGAGAAACTTTTGAAATTGCTCAGTTAAAGTACTAGGATCGGTGATAGGGCCTGATGAAGCTATTGTTGCAGTATTGGGGTGTGGTGGTTTATAACCTTGAGGTGGTCTGTGAGCATTAGATTGTGACTGGCTGTCATGCTTTAAACTTGATTCTTTTATCTCAATTTGGGACATTTAGCCTTCCAATGACCCTTCTGCTTACAAAAACTGCACTCGTCGAAGCCAACGCTTGTGAAAAGCTTATTCTGATGACTAGAGAATGACTTAGAAGGTACTGTTAGTACAAAAGGATTTGAAGCAGAAAGAATTCCCTTTTATAATTAGATTGAAGACGTATTTCTTTAGCCGATAACTGACTAAGAACAGAGTCAACAGAAGGCAGTCGAGAACAATGCAGAATTGAATCTTTAAGTCCTTCAAAATCACTATGAAGTTTTGTTAAAAACTATATCAATCATTGTTGTTCTTTACGCTCAATATAGGCACCACATGCCTTTAATTTTATCGATTTTGTAAGAGCCAACTAATCTCAAAGATCTATCATAGTAGAATAAAACTCCTGAATACTCATATTCTTCTTATGAAGAGCTCGTATGTCATTCTCTATTTAATACTATTTTGCAAAATTTGATTGCATAAATAACATTTACAGATGATTCCAAACCTCATTTACTGTCTCATACTTCGCCAACTGCATACCTATGGAATGCTCAACAGAATTATTGATCCAAGTAATAATCTTTGCATTGTTTGCTTCCCATGTATCTATCAGAACAGGATCCCCTTCCTCAGTATTCTTAGATATCACATAAGTTCCACTAATATATCCCCGCATCTTTTTACCCTCAAGAAAATTTCTCATTACATAAATCCAGTACAAATAATTCTTTCCATCCAACCTCACACTCACAAACTGAAGTGAATCATCTCTTTCGGTAGCCATAATTAACAAACAAAAATAACCAGAACGCAAAAGCAGTGAAAGACAAAGTACCAGATTGCAGAAACAGAACAGATATTGTAGAAAATAAACAAATACATTCTCGAAATTATACAATTACTCCAAAATACAACATAAATTACAGAAATTGAATGCAAATATCAAATTGCAGAAGTTGAAGGAAAGATGAAATACCAGATTTTACAGAAGCGGGAGACAAAATATCACTCAAAAAAAAATTATAGGCTAAACTGAAAAATACTATTTTACTCGAAGTTGTGTTTAGGATTAAGATTTGTTCAATAAAATCAGCTCTAATGCCATGTTAAATTAATGCGGATTAACACAAAATAAATTCAAACATAAAAGAGAAGGAGGCTGGAATTCTCATTAATCTCTTTATTCTAAAAGTGCATGCTTTAACTTAAATACAAAGTGATTATATATAGGGTAAATTGAAAATACTATCCTACCCTTAATAAATAAAACAAGATATATATAGTTCTTAACACAAATCTTAGGAGAGGTAGTGAAAGAAATATTTTCCTGTAATAAGATTTAATCGAAAAAGGATGCAATTTTAATAAATGAAAAAACTGATCCGAAATTACTCTTACAATTGTTTAGAATTCTTGGAATTAAATTAAATTTTTTAGTTTGGAATCTTTTAAGATATTGGTTTGAATTTCAAATAGAATTAAATTACTAAAAAATAATCAAAAATAAATTAAAGTAGAGACACTATAATTTGTTCTTGTAATTCCTTTTGAAATTTACTTTAAAAACAATACTCCAAAATTTTAACCTCATGTTAAAACTAATAGGCAAATAAATCATAACTTCATCAATAAAATCATAAAATATACATGAAGAAAGAAAAAGTAATTCTAAAAAATAAAGTTACTCCCGACAAAGTGTGGAAAGAGGCAAACACTTTCTCAGAAAATAAGTAAGCCTTGAATCATCATAAAAAATCAGTATAAACAGTACAGTACAGTACCATGCTCTCAATTTATAGGTCTATTTTATAAAGAATCTACGATGCTAGGACTTCATTCATGATTTAAGTATGTAATATATATAATTTCTATTTTATTCATGTAGAAACTTGATGGATTAATATATTTTTATTTTTAATTTCTTGATTTTTATTTAAAGGAATAAGAGGTCAGGTGCTAGATTCGGTATTTTTTAATATAGTCAAGCACTGACCTACACGCAAACAAATATTTTTTTTTTCTAATAAAGTCATGTATTTTTTTTCTAATAAAGTTAGAAATATTTTTTCTTTGACAAATAAGAATTAAATGCTATTAGAAAAAGAAAACCTTTGAGTACTCCACTAAATGAAAAGGTAAGGAGAATGAGCTACAAAGACCTGTTATCATCGGAAAAAAAAGGTTTTTGATTTTTATTTTTTACCGTATATTTATTTTTAAAGTCTTTTTCTAAAATATTGTAATTTTTTTATATAAAATATATTTATTTAAGTATTGAAAAGTCTCCAAATTTAGAGTAATTTTAATTAATAGTTGATACATTTAGTATTGGGGATATTAATATTGTACTGATAGTAGCTAGATAAACAAATTGAAAAAAAATGAAAAAATACTAAATAAAAAAGTAATTTCAATTATTTCTCAAATAATATTTTATATGTTATTCTATCTATAACCATATACTTCACACCGTGCCTAAGAACCACATTTGAGCACAGAGGAAAACATAACTTTTGACTTTTATCAAAAGATTATTTCTAAATCTTAGTCAAATTTATTGTTTTAATTAAAAGTCAAAACCCTAACTTCAATTATTTTCTAACATGTTGTTTATTAAATCAAGGGTAAATTACAAAATTCCTCCAGCGATATTATGAAATTAATTACACAAGCTTACAGATTTGACAGAAACCATCTCATATTTAAGTAAATATTACAAACTCCTTTTTTATATCTAAAATACCCTCAATATTTTATAAAAAGAACCCCTTAATTATAAGATCAAAACCAACAAATATTCATAAATCAAACTTTGAAAAAAAAAAGAATTTCATTGTGATCGTTGCTTCAATGCATATTGGTGTACGAAAAAAGGCCCCAGATGAGTGGGGAAGATGACTGGTGGGCACCGAGGAGAAACCCACGTACAAGTTGAGCACTTGGAGCTATAATCAAACATGGAAAACAGAGAGTGAGTGGGAATCTGGCATTATTTGCCACCACGCCTTCTGCTACCATTATGAAAAAAGAGCCACTCATTTGAATGATAACGAAAAAGAAAAGCCTTTAGGGCACCAACTTAATAAAAGAAGAGAGACAGATTCTGCCAAGTGAAAAGAAAAAAGAATGGAAAACGTTGATGCTGATGTTTCAAAAAAAGAAAAAAAAAAAAAAAAAGAAAGTTGATGGATGTTACGAATCATAGACGTCATACATGACATGAACAAAAAAAAAATTAATATTTCCTAAAATAATAACGTAATAATTTTCAAAATTAAAAATAAAGACATGAGTGCAGGTTTATTCTATCTTGTAATGATATTAAAAATAAAGTCCTTAAAATGAAAGAATTTTCAAAATCTGTAATGATAACATAATAATCATGATGATAAACTTTTGTGGAGCCTTGAATAAGATTTTATTCACATTTTAAAAAGGATTAATTTGTGCATTATGTATAATATGTATTATATATAAATGGTTTTCTTAATTAAATTTTATTCCTACATAATATTATTTTTTTTTATTATAATTAATTTTAATATTTCTATAAAATTCTTATTGATACACATACAACAATTGAGCCAATAATATTATTATAGTTAAGTGCATGAGTCTAAAATTATTCTACTGATCTCCAATTCATTCTATATGATTCAAAATTTTTAGTAAAACCTCAAGAAGTTTTAATGCCATTGATCCTTGTACATATTATATAAGATATTCTATATATTTGATGCATATTCTTTTATAATTCTCAATTGTACTTAGTTTAAATAAAAAGGCATTACATGATTTGATATTGTTATTAAAAAATAATTAAAAAATAATAAAAGTGAAAATGAAATAAAATTTAATACTTATATTAAAATAAATTTATGAACAACGTAAGGGACCTTATTTTACGATTGACATGATATGTAATACATTTTTCTTTTTTTATGCTAAAAAGAAATATGCAATATATATTTGAAATATAAGTTTATAATACGATTTTTTATTTGGTTTAAACAAGAATAATTTACAATAAAAACATTGTATAAAATTGTCACTAAGAGTTTTTTCTTAAAAAAAATTCTCTTTAATTTTTCTCTCCTTATCTTACATGATTGTTAACATATGAATAATTATATTTTATAACACGACTTTATAAAATTAATAGTTTTATTTGTTGTATTACCAACTTATCAATCCGCTTGATTATTAGAGTTTATAAATTTGCTTTAGTTTTAGTACCAGGGTTAACCTGTCAAATCTATTATTCAGGTTATGAGATCCTAATAACCCTATAAAAAAAAAATTTATTAAATCCAATTCTTAATTAATCTAATATTAAATGATAAACTTGAAAAAAATCAACAAAAAAAAGGATTAAAAAACCCAAGTCAACAGGCTTCACATGCGACTCAGATCATAAGACCATGATAACTTTATAAAAAATAAATATAAGACAAATTATAAAGCTTAATTTCCAATTAGCTCAATATTGAAGGATTAAATTGAAAAAAATTCAAATAAAAAAAAACAAAAACAATGACCCGAATCAATATAGGTTAACCTGTCAAACAAAAACAATGACCTGAGTCAATGTGGGTTAATCTATCAATCCCGAGTGAGGAGACCGAGATAACTGCATAGAAAGTAAATCGAAAAAAAATTATAAAATCTAATTCTCAAACAATTAAATCTTGTAGGATGAAATTGAAAAAAAAATCATTTAAAAAAAGAAAAAAAAACTCGAGTCAACCTGACTAAACCGCAAAACTCGTAACCCAAATCATGAGAATAATGCACTCACACATACTACACTCATCATCACAATTCTCACACATTCCTTATATCCTAAAATTTTATAACTAAGTAAACTAATCCTTAAAGAATCTATCTTATCAAGATTTATCATCCAACAAGTGGATAGGTTTGAACTCATGTTACTCGCACTTACTAACAATATACTAAAACATGTGGGGTTTTTATTGTGAAGTCCCTCACATATCATTATAGTCAATTGTTTAAAAAAAAATCAATTTCATTCTTGAATTATTATTTTTTTGCACAATGAAGCCATTTTGAGTCCAAATTTGCATCCAATTACATATTTTTTTTAAAGAAAATGTTAGATTGAAAGTTAGAGGACCAAAGTAAAGATGGTGGGTAAAATAGGTGGTGAATTTGAATTTGAATTTCATACAAAAAAGTTTATTTTAGCTCCCCATCTTTTTAGATTTATAGGTGATCGGTCCTTTTAGTTTTTAAAAATTCAATTTTGGTACTAAAATTCTTTTCCTTTATTTTTCAGTATTTTTCTATGAGAAGAGATAGGCTCGCCAAATTGTGACTTAGAGAGAAAATCATTGTTTACACTTATTTTGACCATTAAAATAGTTAGAGTTTTTGTCAATGGGTTACACTTGGTGAGAAGAGTTTTATGGCGGTTTTTTTAAACCTTAATATTGCCTAAAAAAATATTTAAGTTGAGGATGAGAAAACTTATTCAGTTTGATTTTATTATTTAAGCTGTTTTTGGGTTTATTGGGTTGCTAAATTGGTTTTTGTATGTTCTAAAATTGGTTTTTGGCTTTAAATGGGTTAAGAAATTGGTTTGTTGGGATAAAAACTCATAGCCCTGATTTCTCCGCCACTATACTAGGGGCTAAAATTTGAGCTAGAAGATGATGTGTTGTTTGCCTTGGTAGGCGACGCATTATCTTTGTATTTCAATAGAAAAACATAAAAGGTCATCTGCCTTTTTAAATAATAAAAAAAAAACCAAGTCCATATGATGGGCCTATGCGCCTGAGCTATTCCTTCTATAGGCCCAGTGCGCTCCTTCTATAGGCCCAGTGCGCTGGGCCACAGGCCAGCCTATTGCGCTTTTCTAGCCTTTTCTTCTAGGAAGAAAAGGAATCAACCTAGTTTGTTCCATAATTTAGATTGCAAGTTTGACAAGTTAAACCACAATATTCAATCTTTTTTTTAATTAACTTTTAGTACCTCAATTGTTTTTTAAAAAAAAAAAGCAATCTCACCCTTCATTATAAATGATCTTTTTTTAATTAACTTCAAATAAAAAAAAAATAAAGTCTCACTTTTTGTTATTAACGATTTGCTTTTGTTGTTTCAATTCCATGAGCTTGTCATTTTTTTTTCTTTTAAAAAAAATGTTTCATTAGAAAATATCACATTCGTTTTATTATCATGTAAATCTATTAAATGAAAACTAATCTATGGAATAAAAAATTTATTGAATTCGATAACTTGTATGACTTGCATCAAGAGTTTGGTTAGTTGACTTAAGTTCACTTGTATTTTCTTTATAAAAAAATAGGTTTTGTTTTTACGAATTTTATCCTTGAACATTGAATTAATTCAAGATTTAGGTTTTCAGTTTGTCTTTTTTTCAAGATTATCCCATAACTTTTGCATGTCAACCGGAATAACCTAAGTTGATCCAATGTGTTTCTTTTTTAATGTCAGATAAAAATATCGTTTTATATGCAACTAATTTTAAATTCATGCATAAAATATTTTTATTTTTTTAAAGACACATTAGCAATACCTATATTGTTTTTGTTTGATTTTGTTTGTTTTAGTGGCGGGGGGCAACAAGCTAGCCTAGGAGTCATTTTGGTGCCAATGAGTTCCATTTTATAAGTGTAGTTTGACCTAAGAGGTTTTTTTCTTCTCCTTGCCCAATGAGGGTGATCTAACCGAGGGAATCATTTTGACTTCGAGTTAATTTTATTTTTTGAGATGTTTTCTTGGTTTTTTGTGGCTATGAATAGGTTTATCAAGGTATTTAGGGTGTTTTGGGTAAAAAAATAGGTTTATGAGACACGTCGTTTACTGTCTCTTTTTTTTAAAAAAAATAAATAAATGGTCCATCCCTTTAAGAAATTAAAAAAAAAAAAGATAGGACGAGGCACGCGGGCTAGAAGGCCCATGCACGTAGGCTATTTTTCTTAATGCCTAGTCCCACACAACTGAGCTCCCTTTTCTCTTTTTTATTTTATATTTGGTTTAAAAAATTGATAAAATAAATCATTGAACCCAATTGAGTCTATTATCTAGGTAGCAGTCTGTCAAGTTAATCCATGACATCCAAGGTATTGTTTATTTTTTTTATTTAATTCGAACCTAAAAAAATGCAATTTCACCTTTTGTTGTCAATGATCTACCTTTATTATCTCAGCTCCACGTATCTGTCATAGTTTTTTTACTTTTTAAAATATATTATTTTGCCCAAAAAAACATCATATGCTTTATTGTCGTGTAATTAAATGAAAAATAATCTCTAAGATAAAACTCTATTTAATTCGATGACGTGCATAACTTAGATGGATCAAATGTTTTTTCGTCTCATTATTACATCGAAATATTATTCAATTCATGGTTAAAAAAAAAATTTTTTTTTAGAAAACACATTATTTATGCCTAGATAGTTTTTTTGCCCTAAAAAAAATATTATTACCATCATCGGTGTAGTGCAAGACAATGAGCTGGTTCGATAAAATAGATCTTAACACCCTCATTATTAATGTTTTTCTTGAACTAATATAAAATACAATCATAACCACTTAATCGGTTTCTATGAATTAAAAGCATCTTTTTTTTTTTTTGTTAATGATA
>Ga0325405_1005518_pt1 | contig 12860 bp, 4 predicted proteins | sample PopdelMetagenome_21_FD_205663 | JGI IMG/M metagenome (GOLD analysis project Ga0325405, IMG submission 205663) | Populus deltoides microbial communities from Bellville, Georgia, United States - Xylem-Control-R2 | ecosystem: Host-associated > Plants > Phyllosphere > Stem > Wood/Secondary xylem... | reverse complement strand
CATGTCAACTTGCAAAAAATCATCGCTTGCCTTATACTCGTAATGAACACAAGTCATCAAATGTGTTAGATCTAATTCACTGTGACATATGGGGTCCTTCACCTGTAAAATCTAATTTGGGCCATAACTATTATGTTTTGTTTATTGATGATTATTCTCGCTTTACTTGGCTTTATCCTTTGAAATTGAAATCTGACTTCTATGATACATTTATTCAATTTCAAAAATTTGTTGAAAATCAATATTCTTCTCGCATAAAATTTTTTCAAAGTGACGGTGGTGCAGAATTTACAAGCAATTGCTTCAAAACTCACCTTTGTACCTCGGGTATCCATCATCAGCTATCTTGCCCATATACTTCTGCCCAAAATGGTCGAGCTGAAAGAAAATATCGTCATGTGACTGAAACTGGTTTGGCCCTTCTTTTCCATTCTCACACTTCTCCTCGCTTCTGGGTTGATGCCTTTAGCACTGCAGCTTACATCATCAACCGATTGCCCGCACCGCTTCTCGAAGGTAAGTCCCCCTTTGAACTTCTATATGGTTCTCCTCCCAATTATGAGAATTTTCATCCCTTTGGTTGTCGTGTATATCCGTGTTTACGTGATTATATGCCAAATAAATTTTCCCCTCGAAGTATTCCTTGCATTTTTATGGGGTACAACACTTCTTATAAAGGGTTCCGTTGCCTTGACCCTTCTACATCTAGAATATATATCACTCGACATGCTCAATTTGATGAAAATTACTTTCCCTCTCTAGATACTTCTCAGGCTTAATCCATGTCTTCCCTTCAATTTTCCAATTTTTTGGAACTAACCCCTCCCTATCAAAACATACTTGCTTCTTCCCCAACGCCACATTCCCCGTATATTACACAGTCCGGATCTAACTCATGTATTCTTTGTACTGATCCTGTGAATGAGCCTATGCAGATGGACGATTCTATTGCAGGTTCTTCTCTGCAGCACTCGGACCCCAGTTCAACTTCCCTTGAACCCACTGAACCGGCTCCTCCTCTTCCAGTTGCTGTCTCTCAGATGAGTTCTCATCCTATGCTTACACGAGCCAAAGCTGGAATTTTTAAAACTCGGCACCCGGCAAATCTTGCTTTTTTAGGATCCTCTGGTCTTCTCTCAGCTCTTTTGGCATCTGTTGAACCAAAAGGATTCAAATCTGCTGCTAAGAATCCTTCTTGGCTCGCCGCTATGGATGAAGAAGTTCAGGCTTTGCAAAATAATCACACTTGGAATTTGGTCCCTCGACCAGCCGACACCAACATTGTGGGTTCTAAATGGGTGTTTCGGACCAAATATTTGCCTGATGGTTCCATCGATCGTCTTAAAGCTCGCCTTGTTGCTAAAGGCTATACACAAATACCTGGTCTTGACTACACCGACACTTTCAGCCCGGTTATAAAGGCTACCACTGTCCGTGTTGTCCTATCTCTAGCTGTGACAAACAAATGGCCTCTTCGTCAACTTGATGTCAAGAATGCATTCCTCAATGGTCATCTTACTGAACAGGTTTACATGGAACAACCTCCTGGGTACATTGATCCTCGCTTCCCTAATCATGTTTGTCAATTGAAGAAAGCACTTTATGGACTCAAACAAGCACCTCGTGCTTGGTTTCAGCGTTTCAGCTCTTTCCTCACTCAACTCGGCTTTTATTGCAGTCGTGCCGACACATCACTCTTTGTCTTTCACAGGAAATCTGACATTATTTATTTGCTTCTTTATGTTGATGACATCATCATTACAGGCAACAACTCATCTCTTCTTCACAGTTTTACTTGTAAGCTTCATTTTGAATTCGCTACTAAGGATTTGGGTTCTCTGAGTTACTTCCTTGGTCTTGAAGCTACATCCACAACTGATGGTCTCTTTATTAGTCAACTAAAATATGCTCGTGACATTCTCACTCGTGCTCAGTTACTTGATAGCAAGCCTGTTCATACCCCCATGGTTATTTCTCAGCACCTATCTTCTGATGGTTCTATGTTTTTGGATCCTACTCTTTATCGATCTCTTGTTGGGGCCCTTCAATATTTGACCATCACGCGTCCTGACATTGCTCATGTTGTCAACTCTGTCAGTCAGTTTTTACATTCTCCAACTAATGACCACTTTCTTGCAGTAAAACGCATTCTTCGTTATGTCAAAAGGACTCTGCATTTTGGTCTCACCTTCCGCCCCTTTGCCACTCCTACTACTTTAGTTGCTTATTCTGATGCCGACTGGGCCGGATGTCCTGACACTCGTCGCTCCACCTCTGGTTATTCTATTTACCTTGGTAACAATTTGGTTTCCTGGAGTGCCAAGAAGCAACCTACTGTGTCTCGTTCAAGTTGTGAATCTGAATATCGTGCACTTGCTCTCACTGCCGCAGAATTGCTTTGGCTCACACATCTCCTTCGTGATCTGAAAGTTTCTCTTCCACATCGGCCTCTTCTTTTATGTGACAACAAAAGTGCCATTTTCTTAAGCTCCAACCCTGTTTCTCACAAGAGGACCAAACATGTTGAGTTAGATTATCATTTTCTTCGCGAACTTGTTCTTGCCGACAAGCTTTGCACACAATATGTTCCTTCTCACTTACAAGTAGCTGATATCTTCACCAAAAGTGTGCCTAAAGCTCTCTTTCAATTTTTCCGGTCCAAGCTTAACATCGGTTCCAACCCGACGATCAGCTTGCGGGGGGTGTTGAAGATCATCAGCCTTAATCAAAGCCTTTCCATATATACACAGCCCTAATCACAGCACAATCATATCTAATTCCTTCCTTTCCTCTTGCTCACAATAATGTATAATGTTACCTTCCTTTCTCATGTAATACGTTACATACTAGATGTATATAAATACAAGTGCAGTCACCACCAAGTTAGTGTGGCAGATTTCAAACATTCTCAATTACCACTACACGGAACATTAACATATATTATCCAATGAGCAATGAAACCTCTCTCTCACACAAATTTGTCTCTCTCTCAAATTTTAAAATCTTATACCTCTTTATTACAGCCTTATTAATTATTTTAAAAAAAATATTTTCCCTATCATAATTTAAATTAATTATATATTATATAAAACTGACTTTCACCTTGTAATGATAATTTAAAATATTATATACAATTCCTCAACCTTTTTACATCAAATGCATCATGCATAATTATTTTATATTCCCCAATAAAGAGTAATATCGATGTCACTTAGTCTCTTTACCATTTATTTGTTTTCCTTGCAGATTTTCTGACTAATCGTATACTCAGTTATCTTGGTAAGAACTTTTCTATTTATCTAAATTCTTGAACATAAAACCTAAACAAGGTTCAAGACATTAAAAAAGTGGATTGAAGAGAGAAATCTTTAGAAACTTTGCTATTTCGTAAACTCATGTAAGAACTAAGGATATCCACTCTATCCATCTCAATAAATACCCATTATGCTGGTATGAGCTCAGAGAATATATTAGGTAAGTTCTGAGTATGAGCTCAGAGGATGATTTTTTAATGGTTCTAAGGCTGGAATTGTTTTTTTTATTAGTAGGGTACAACATCGATTTAAGTTTAAAAAAATTAAAAAATCCAATTAAAAAAATATTCATTTAAAAAATAACAAAAAAACTAATATAGTCAACCTGAATCAACCTACAAAACTTATGACTAGATCATGAAATTGAGATAACCCTATAAAAAAAATAAAAAAAATTATAAAGTTGAAATCAAGAAAAATAAAAATAAATTCATAAAACCAGTATATAACCCCAAAACATTAAAAGAAAATTATGAAGTATAATTTCCAAAATAACCTAATATTAAATAATAAAATTTAAAAAATAAAATAAAAAACTCAAAAGACAAAACAATAATATAATAAATATTGTTTTGTAGGTGTGGCTATAGTGATTTAGTCATACCTTTTAGTAATTGTTAATTAATGTGCTAATGAATTAAAAAAATTGATAAAATTTTTAATTTATCCTTGTATTTATGTTAATTATTTATTTCTATCGCTTTGTTTTTTATTTGGTGAATTAAATTATTTTTTAATTGAAACTTATTTTATTAATTATTGTGGTCTCTAAATTTGTTCGATTATTTAAATAGTTGGCTTATATCAACTAAATACTTATGAAATGAATTTTAAATTTATGTAGGGCTTTTATCACCAAATAAACTGTTTTAGATTAATTTTTCTAAGATACTTTATTTTGTCATTGTTACCATTTAAGTTTTGTCTTCCTTCAATATTTAGGAGGATAACAGTAATTATCTAATGATCAAACAGATGTAGATTATATATATATATATATATATATATATATAGATTAAGTAAAATTTATACAAAATTAAAGAGATAAGAAATTAGAATAGAAAATCAAAGGTTTAAAGAAAAGTAGTTTATGACTTTAAAATAGAAAGACCTGATGAATTATGAAGGTTGTTTTAGAAAAGTTAGAAAACTAATAACTAAACCTAATGAAGTTAGTCCTTGAACTAAAAAAGTCTTACAATTTGACCCAATTACTCATGGCTGATTGAGAATATTTCTTCTTAATTTTGCTTTAAACTCTCCAAGTGTATTTCTAGCTATCATGTTATTTGAATACCAAAACAGACGCAATGTTTTCTTTTACGAATTTATGAATTATAAGATTCTGAACATTGACGCAATGTTTTCTTTTCCTTGAAATGTAGTCAATGTATGGCCGCTAGACAGGTATTTACCAGGTGAGGAGTCTTTATTTATTATGGCTCAATTTTGCAAAAAGAATATACGGACTGGATTTGATGCATTTCTCTAGTTTTTTGTATATCAAAATCTTAGACACTGACAATACCTTTTGTTTTTTTTTTTTGGTGAATATAGATGGCGAGTGGATACAATATTATCAAAGCTCGAGTGAGTTAATTTATTTTATCTTATTATAACACTTTCTAAAAAGAGTACTAATATATACTAATATTCTACTAATAAAAAAAACTAAAAGATGGCTGGATAAATTTATCTGTGAATTGTGATTAATGAAAAGGAAATATATTTATCCTACTATATTTCACATATTTACATTGCTCCTTTTTCTGTTATTGTAGGGAAACCACGATTGAAATTCAACTTTTATAGAAACGGTGAGGATCAGTTCATGTATGTTTTATTTAAGCTAAGTTACAATCTTCCTCTTAAAAAAATGGATGTGAAAGTTTTCTTTCATTTGGGTCATGTATGTCTTATTAATCTAAATATTTGGTGTTAATTTAGATAATTATACTTAATTATATATTAGTTTAGTTAGAATATCATAAAATTATTACAAAAACCATACAAAAGTTTAAAATTATTACAATTCAAAATACCTTAATAATTTAATTAAGAATCTTACTATTGCTAAAATATGATGTATAAACTATATTTTCATATAATTATACATGCATTGTTTAGCATATGAAAGCATCAAGATAGAAGTTGTTTTGAATTTAATAATTATATTTTAGTCCTTATCTATTTAAAATATAGTTTATACATCATATTTTATATATATATATATATAGGTTATAATTATTACAATTTTAGTTTCTCTCTTCAAATTAGGATTTTGTTGAAACTTTTGTTGGCTTACAGAGGAGGGTTGTGTCCAAGGCAACTATGTCAAGAGCATTGCCTTTATGTAATATTGTTTGTGTTTCTTAGTTTCTATTTGTTTTCATGCCCTTCATGTATTTATTTGGCAGGACCTTATACTTATCCTTATATAACAAAGACCATCCCTTCGGATGCACTAAGCATTTTCATAGTTTTGCTCATTACACTACCTGTGCTCATCGGTAAGTATTTTTTTTTTCTCATTATAATTATGTTTTTTCTTGCAACCGATGTCAATTTTTCCATTAAATATGGAGAAGTGTAAAAAATATAGAAATTCAAGCTCGAATTTTACTAAAAATAAAAGAAAGATAAAACAAATTATAAACAAATGACAAATGGGAAACATTAGGAAAAAAATCAAACTTCAAATTTCTAAAACTATTAGAAACAAATTAAATATATATTAGATTAAAATAAAAAAAAAATTGCAACCCTTCATTGAAACCTAAAAATGGACAGTGGATGTATTAAGATGCGAAACCATTAAGTGTGATATTATCTCTAAGTATTGGTACTTCAATGGTTTCATCCATTATCTTTTGCTTATCTAAACAAAATAGCAATTAAAAATAGAAAAAATAAATTGAAAATCATCTAGTAAAAAAAGAAATGGAGTATTTAAAAATTTATTAAATATTAAAAAATAAAAAATGTAAATAAAAAAGAATGACTATTAACATATTTTATTTTTCTCTTTTATGACAAAATAATATTTAGAATACACCATGGTGTTTTTTTTTCTAATGGTTTGTCAATTTCATTTTTCAATCTAATTTTTTTTCAAACTTATTTGAATTTTCATTTTTTTCTAATATTTCTCAATTGTTGATTTTATATAATTATTTAATTATTATTTTTTAAAGTATAGGTGTAAAATTCTATATTCTTGGCATGCGTTGACATTTAATGGAAGTATTGATCAAATCACAATAAAGGGATCATATTAAAATATATCTAGAATAAAGGGACTATATGAATAAAAAAATAATATTAAAAATATCAAGAATAGAGGTGTGAAATATACAATTATTTCATTGTTTATTAGAGCTCTAAGTTTAAAATTAGAGGATTAGGATGGAATTGAAAAAAAATGAATTAAATTTTGAGGACTCATTTTAATGACTATTATAACAAATAAAGAGAAATATTTTATAAAATAATGAATAAAATTACAAAATTTGAAAACAACATATATAGGCAAGAAAAACTTCACACACACAGATATATATATATATATATATATATATATATATATATATATATATATATATATATATATATATGTTTTGAATTTCTCCTAAAATCAATGAAATCTTAGTTTAATTTTATTTGGTGACAAGAATTTCAAATTTAAAAAAATTGGATGCTTTCGTGGATACATGTTTGAATTAAGAATCATAATTTCATTTAGAAAAACAATTACGTGGGAATCTAATAACAAATAATATGTTTCCATAATTGATTAATGTTCTTATAATGTCTATATACAGGGATATATCACACATTATTATTCCTTTGTGGGCTTCCATGTCTTATAACCTTATTGGTCTACAAATGGCGAAAAAGGCATTTATCAATGTTTGGTAACATAGAAGAATTCTTGCAAAGTCATGATCATAATCTCACGCTTATAAGGTACTCTTACTCGGAGATTAAGAAGATAACTCACGGATTCAATGACAAGTTAGGTGAAGGAGGTTATGGCTCGGTGTACAAAGGAAAGCTTCGTAGTGGTCGTTTCGCGGCTGTAAAAATTTTGCGCAAAGAAAAAGCTAATGGGCAAGACTTTATCAATGAAGTTGCCACCATTGGAAGAATTCACCATTGCAATGTGGTGCAACTCATAGGCTTTACTGTTGAGGGCTCGAAGCGTGCTCTTATATATGAGTTCATGCCTAATGGATCTCTTGAAAAATATATTTTTTCTAGGCAAGGAAGCATACTGCTAAGCAACCATATATTATATGAAATATCTCTAGGGGTGGCTCGTGGCATTGAATATCTACATGAAGGTTGTGACATGCAGATTTTGCATTTTGACATCAAGCCTCACAACATTCTTCTCGATGAAAATTTCACTCCAAAAGTCTCAGATTTTGGACTTGCAAAATTGTATCCGACTAATAATAGCGTTGTGTCCCTTACCATGGCTAGAGGAACGATGGGATACATGGCTCCTTAGTTATTTTACAAAAGTATCGGAGGCGTTTCTTACAAAGCTGATATTTATAGTTTTGGGATGTTATTGATAGAAATGGTTGGGAGAAGGAAAAATCTAAATGCATTGACAGATCATTCAAGTCAGATGTACTTCCCTTCATGGATTTATGACCAGGTTAATGAAGGAAGGGATATACTTGAAGATCAAGCGACAGAGCAGGAAAAGAATACAATAAAAAAGATGATTATAGTGGCATTATGGTGCATACAATTGAAGCCTATTGATCGTCCCTCGATGCACAGAGTTGTACAGATGCTTCAAGCAGATATTGAATCTCTACAAATGCCTCCTAAGCCTTTTCTCGTTCCACAGCAGACATCAAATGATGATAGGATCAATATGGCTAATCCAACAAGTTTAAGAGATCCGTCCAATGGTTGTAGCATCGATTCTTCATATCAATTTGGTCGTTGATAGAAATACTCTTATATGTTTGTTTATTTATGTAATATGTTAATTTTGTATGCCTTAACTATCTGAACTTTGATGATAATCGAAATCATATGGATGTTAGTTAAAATTTGTAATTAACTAGCTTACAAAGCACCCAATATAATATATATTTTTCAATTAAACACCGATCCCAAAAGCTATAGCCACAAAAAAATATGAACTTGCTTGTGAAAACAACCATCCAACTTTGTACTTGAAGAAGGTAAGATATTATATTGAGGCAATCAGTTATAGTAACTTTATAATTCAAGTTGTTGATGCTGATATTCAGAAAGGATGGTTGCTTCTCCATTCCTCGTTGTTCTTTAATCGAATATAAGTTCAACAACAAGGATTACTCTCTATCTAATTTTGGTCGGTTTAATGACTCTGATGAATAGGCATTTTTATATTAATTTTCATAACTTGTGCAAATCCAATATTGAATCCTCTATTTTTTGTTGAGGATACTTCTACTCGCAAAAATGGCTCTGCATATTATAATTCTACATCTAATAATATTCCTATGTCATGGTTAGAGCTGACTTATGTCGTATAAATTTGATTTATTCTACGCGTGGATCTTTTTTAATTTGCTAGAAAATATAACCAATATGTTCTATGACCATGATATTTTGTCCTATGAGTTTTCAGCTTTCATGGTTTCAAGCCTAATGTGATTTTGCCAGTGATAGCCGTTGCAACCTTGCCAATGACACCAAGGACTTCAGCTTTAGCTCAAATATAAGCTCTGATAAGCTGTGAGGCATCGTGGCCTTGTAACACTCAAAATACTTATTGTTGCTACTTAATTTTTTACCTATGTTTTTTTATAAATTAAAAAAAACCAAAAATAGCAAAAAAAACAACTAAAACCTCAAAAAATGTATTTTTTTTAAATATTTGCATCTTTTTTAGTATTTTCAACGTCGTATTAAAAGAATTTAAATTTTAAATGTTAAATGCTTAATTTATAAAATTAGATTTGTTTTGTAAAGTCAATGTTAATATTGATTGTTTTCAAAAATTTTCAAAATATAAAAAAATCAAAACTTTCAAAAAACAAATTGAGGAGCAACATGATTGTGGACGAAACCACATACATATAAATAAGTGCCTACACAACACTCAAAAAACGGGGGCATTGGGGGAGAAAAAGTATTATTCATTAATGATTATCAAAATTAAATCTTATGTGTTTAAATAGTTTTGATAAATTAACCCTAATGAATCTATTATTATAGGCTAAATTGACCCACTTATAAAAATTAGCTCAAAATCGTTACTAATAAGCTCAAATTTTAATTCAAAAAAATCTTGAATCCTAACTAAAAAAAAATATTAATTAAGTCCAAACAAAACTTGGGCTGCAATTAACAAAAATAAAAATGAAACTCATAAAGTTTTTTTTTCCTTGTGTAACTAGGATAAATAAAAAAATCCTTGTAAAAAAATGATTTTGGAACATTAATAAATCTTTACCATACTTGAAAATTATACTACAACTCATTAAAGATCCTTGTAAAATTAAAAAAAAAATTCAAAACAAGTTGTCACATCTTCGTATGAAAAAGATTTTTATAAAATAGGTCTATTATGACCTATATTGTAAGCCTTTACCGAACACTGATTCATCTGAAAGTTTACCTTAACATAAAAAAATATTTTTAAAATTTTCTGATAAAATTTTAGTTTAATACAATAATTTAATTTAAAATTATGTTTAATAAAGTAAACTATACGTTACTTTTATGATACATATCGAATCCGACTATATATATATATATATATATAAAGGAAGAGAGACTTTGAGACGCATCACGGGTGACCACAGGAGAGTTGGATGCTTTGGAATTTTGAATGCCAAGTCTGTCAGAAAAAAAAAACAACTATTATATGCACGTCGTTTAAGAAGTAAGAACCACCCACAAGTTGGCCTACTAGTATTTCCATTTACAATTTTGGGGACGAAGAACTAGCTACCTACGGATTACTCATTTCAATGCTGACAAGTTGGCTTCTTTTATACCATATTGCATGTGGCAAAGGCCAAAAAAGCAACGACTTTTGCTCGTAGAAATGGATATATATGAAACACAATGGGGAATGGGCTGAGTACAATTTTATTTTCTCCCATTTAGGATTTTTGTCTAATAAACAAACTCAAAATGCAATCATTTAGTGTTTGTTCGTTCGGTAATTTTTGCGGTTATAATTAAAATATATATATAAATTATAATTTAAAAACAATCCTGTGTTTTGATTAACCAAATGATTTTAGTAGAAAAACATGTTTAGTAAATAAGCATGCAATTGGGTAGTGTGAAACCATTAAACTACAAACAAGCATACGATCGCTAGCTAGTCAACAATCGCTAGCTAGTCAATATTGAGACAACCTTGAAACTTCAAGATTATGTCAACTTGATGTTTGTCAAGCTAGAGATAAGTTCATTGATGTTTGAATTTGAAGTCTCCTCCATTAATCAGCTCCTTGAAATGACAATCACTTCTTCTTTCGAAAAAGCACTCTCTTCTGTTTTCACACTTTAAATTAGAGATAAGTTCATTATCTTTTTAGCTGTAGATTGCCACCTTCCACATGGGCGGCAGGTTACTAATTCTGAACAACAGACCGTGTGTCTCTTGGCTTTCCGCGAGCAGTGATTTTCCATATCCAAAAGCCAAGCCCTGTGGACTGCAATTCAATGTTCAAATTTGATGACAAAAAGTAATTTAAATGAACCGGCAATAATTCAGATCTAGATGCCATCTTCATTACTTTAGATTCGTGTAAAGTCAAATCATGCCAAAACAATTAGAAGCTCAATCATGTCGACTAGCTTGACTTTCCTAACTGGAAGCCATAAAGCAGCTGCCCACGCCTTCTTAATTTGGTAGGAGCTCTTCATGTAATTTACTAAAACATATGCTATAAAACTCATGTCCAAAGTGTAACAAAACGATTGGTGTCCTGATGTTCAGTGGAACATTAAGTCACCTCTTTGGTGCATATGCAGCCCTTCTTTTTCTACAGATCATAGCCATCCACCATAGCTGCAGTGCTAGAAAGAACAGCAATTACTGCTCTCCCTCTTCCTGTGGCAACATCCATAATATCAGCTACCCTTTTCGATTAAACACCGATCCCAAAAGCTGCGGCCACAAAAGTTATGAACTTGTTTGTGAAAACAATCGTCCAACTTTATACTTGAAGACGGTAAAATATTATGTTCAGGCGATCGAATACAGTAACTTCACGGTTCGACTTGTGGAAGCTGCTGTTCAGAAGGATGATTGCTTCTCCATCCCTCATCGATCTCTCATCGCATATGATAATTACATCAGCTACAGGAACTATCTTCCATATAACTTTGGGTTCGATAAACTTCGCACCGACTTTATGACCTTTAGATTAACTTTTATAACTTGCGAAAATCCTGTACTGAGTCCTCCAGACTATATAGTGGATGCTTCTTCTTGCAAAAATGGAAATTCTACTGCCTATAATTCTACGTTCAGCTCCCGCAATGCGGAAGGTTACTCCTATGTCATGGTTGCTGCCGACTTGCTGAAGGTACCGGACTTATGCCGTATAAATTTGATCTATTCTGCCCCTGGATCTGTTATGCCAGAAAACATGACCAGTATTTCCTATAGAGATGTCCATGATATTTTGTTATATGGATTTGAGCTTTCATGGTACTCAGCTTGTTGTGATTCTGTCAATGAGATCCAGTACTGCAACTACGATAGTACATATTGTGATTCATACGGTGCGTTTTCTTCTCTCTATCTCTCTCTCAGCTTACCTTAATTTGAATATAGATTTCATAACAGCACAAATCTCTCTATTTTATACTTGATAAAAGAAGGTGTTTTATGCAAATCCATGACCATTGTCTTGTTGTTGTGACATTGCTTAAAGCTTTATTTTGTTCTGGGTTTATTATAAGTTAATTGGCCTAGATATCTTCCCATTGACCATACATATTTTCTTCTTGTTGTTAGCTCTTGGTGGCTTTGAACTATTTTTGTATTTTTTTTTCAAACTACTAGAGGTAGTATAATCAATCTTAACAGTATATTGTAATGACAAAAAAAGGGGAAAAAACGAATAGAAAGAAAATTGATTCTACTTAAAGTGTTAATGTTTGTGTTTTCAAGCTCTTGCTATATACATATTTCCTTCATATCTCAATTAAACACAACTTCGAATCTTCATTTCCTTCCTGGCTTCTGGAGTGTGGTACTGTTTTGGTTATCAAGCTAGTTTTTTATTTCAGCTGGGCCAGAGGTTGTTCATGTCCTGTGGTTTTGCCTTTTCCGTTGTTTGTTGCAGCTTTTTTCGTTTGCTTGACTGTTGCTTTCCTTGGCAGTCCTTTATATTTGTTACTTTCTCCATGTTGGCCTATCTGATCTTACGGTTCTTTACTTCAATCAATTAGGCATGCAATGACAACGCAAACCTTCAAAACTCAAGTAATTTGATGATTTCTTCTTTTATATGAACGCAGGCCTCAATGGTGCTCCTATCAGAGTGGCAATAGGTGACACAGCTT
>Ga0325405_1005516_pt1 | contig 12863 bp, 7 predicted proteins | sample PopdelMetagenome_21_FD_205663 | JGI IMG/M metagenome (GOLD analysis project Ga0325405, IMG submission 205663) | Populus deltoides microbial communities from Bellville, Georgia, United States - Xylem-Control-R2 | ecosystem: Host-associated > Plants > Phyllosphere > Stem > Wood/Secondary xylem... | reverse complement strand
ATTGATGTATAGAGAAATTTTTTTTGTTATATCAGGAACATGTAAGATAGATGACAATATTAATGTACAAGTAAGTATGTCATTGAAGGAATCATTAATAGTAAAGATTAAGAAACCGTTACCACCCGCATTTCAAGGTAATAAAAATCATTATATGACTTTACATATGAGAGGTTAGTAATATCTAGAGTGACATGATGAGTGGCTTCAGAGTTTGAGTGCTAAAAAGGAAAATCAAAACCAATATCATTAGAATTTGTCAAAACCATTGAGTTCATGAGGCCAAGAAACCAAAGTTTTTCTCACCTCTAGATTGAGTATAAATTATACCTTCATTAATGGTTTAAATTAGGTGGTCAAATAATCCTAGTTTTCACACAATTGACACTGTGAATAGGGTTACACAGGGGACCGATTACAAAAATATTAAGATTTGAAGTTAATAGGAATTACAAGTTAGATCACAACCAAGTTGTCAATGACCTTACCTATGATAGTTAAAACCCTAACAATCATCAAAGAAGTTTTTACGAGAGTATTGACTGTGACTTGGTTGGGGAACAATGGAGTGATGTTTGAATTGTTGTTATCATAACCTAATTTTTGGTTTCCTCAAAATTTCTCACTTTTCATGTAAAAAATATTTTTCTTTGAAAATAAGAAGAAAAAGGAAAAAATTAAAAAAAAAGAAAAGATAATACTTCAGAACAATCAAATATGCACAACTGTTCAGAGTGCTAGGTTGATGGATAATTTAGGGTCTTGTTAAAGAAATATTGAAAAACATATTGGAAACTTAGTCAAGACTGCAAAGTTCGACAATCCAACTTTGACAAATAAAGGCTTAATTAAGAACAAAGTGGTAAAATTGCAAAAAAAAAGAGTAACCAATGGCTCAATTAAACTTTGAAAGGGCTTAATTTGCTTAATCAAGGGTGAAATTGAAAGTTTTGGAAGCTTAAAGAGTCAATTAAGGACTGAATTGAAAAAAAATTAAAACCAATAACCATTTTATAAGGAACACATAAATTTAAAAGTCCAATTACAAAATTCCAGAGATGAAATTGAAAAGATTATTAAAGACATGGACAATTTTGGGCTTAATTGAAAGGTTTAAAAAGTTTAGATGGAAAATTAAAAAATGACTTATCTATCAATGTAAAGTATGTAAGATAATCTCGTCTATTCCAAAGTTATCATGACTAATTCAATACCTATCAATGTAAGGTAATTGTATACATCCTAATAATAACATAATTATTTTGATACATAATAATAAACACATGGTACTCATATTCATTCAAACATTATCCTAACTAATGGAGGTATATCGTTGCACGCAAGATACTTTTATTCATTTCAATAATATCATCACAAGTTTGATACATATCAATATACATAAATTACTCGTATCTACTTCAATTATATCATAACGAGTTGATACACATTAATGTACGCAAGGTACTCATATTCATTCCAATATTTATCGAAGCAATAAAATAATAAATTCTAAAATTTATCAATAAGTTTACATAAATTGAAAAGACAAGGTGTGATGCACCTACCTAGAACATATGCATGTGCTGCCACTCCATGCAATTGTCCAATCCCCACAGCCTCCCTTGTACCACTAGAGATTCAGTTTTTATCAACAATACAACCAACATCACAACTTCATTTAATTCTCATTCAACTAGTATTCTTAAACCAATCATAAGTAATTTCATTAGGATCTCATACTCTTACCCATTTTCATGTTCATATTCATTTTTATAATTTTGCTATTAAAACCATCACTCAACAACAATTTCAAGCAAAGATTAAAAATTATCTAATTCTGATCGATTTAGCTTAATCAACCCAGAACATTATCTAGTGTTTTAATCATAACTAAAGCTGTAAAACTCGGTTTTGGGCGTGATTTGTCTTTATAAAATGCTGAAACATAGAAATACAACTTTCATAAAGAAATCAACTCCAAAATTATTTCGTTTTAAAGCTCAAAATCAACAATCACAATAACCCCTCCTTTACAGCTAAAATTTTGGACAATGAGGATTTTCATCCCTTGAAAATCCTTTTCAACTTCTAACTTGTTTTCATGCATAAACAACATTATCCAAGGACATTTGGCATCATTAAATCATAAATTTAAACCAATTCTAAAACAAAAACATTCAAACAATTTCCCTACTACAATATATCAAGACCTAGCCAAAATAGGCACATGAATGGAATTGATTAGTATAACCCAATATTGGGAGACTAATGATACTAATGAGATTCATTAGTATCGGCAATTACATTCTAGAAAATAGGAGGGAAAATATTGATTAGTTATTTCAAAAGAATAAGATAAGTTAATGACACCAAGAGAGGAATATCTTGGTATCAAGTGAGGAATATCTTGGTATCAAGTGAGAATTGATTCATAAAGAGATGATGTTTGAAACTGTTGAGTTATGTTGAGATTTTCAAGATAAAATTATTGTCGATAAATGGGATAGAATATGAGATGGATATTGGTAATAAATGGAAAATGTATGTTATAAAAAAGGTTTATGCCTAATTTTATGTGTCAAAAGAAATTCCATGGAGATTATTACCTATCATTATTATTATTTGTTACTACCTTTTTATATTTATGTGTACACGTTAATTTTTATTTTCAGGTCCATCAGGATTGCATCAGGAGTGATATTGGTTTAGTTACCTTTTGCTTTTGACCATGTAATTATTTGTAAATTAAGAGACTTATCTCCTAAAACTTGAAATGTAATATTAACTCGTAAATTTGGATGTATGACTTTACTCTAATTTTTGTAACTTTGAGTGTCTATTTAACCATGCATGTTTATAATTGAAATCGAGTCTTTCACTTGAATTACATTATATAATGTTATTGGATAAGATGTGATGTATTGTTTTGATGATGATTAGTTGGGTTGAGATCCAGGATGATTGGATCGGGTTGTGAAATAAAATTAGAAGTGTAATATGATTTTGTCAATAACTTGGGACCTTCTAGTATAGGGGAGACTCTGTTGAAATTTTAGTAAAAATTTTGGTGGAACTTGTATAAAAATAAATTACCTGAAAATTTCCAATGTATCGCGAAAAAGATGTAGAAAATCGGTGTTATTACAGTTGATATCAAAGCCTGGTTGTGATTCAGTAGATTTTATAAGCATGGAAAGCATGATGAATTGTGTATCTTGAGATAGAATGAACTAGACATGATATATATATATATATATATGTGTGTGTGTGTGTGTGTGTGTGTGTGTGTGTGTGTATTTCATGTCTAGTGTGGTAATTAAGGAAAGTGATATTGGGTTGTCAAGAAGTCGGTAACTAAGAAAATGAGTTATTACCTCGTGATTATGGGATCAATAACAAATAATAAATGTGGAACCATTGTTTGATATATGTTAGATGATAGTCAAGGATTTATGAACGAAATATATTTGAAATATTAATAAAATGATAACGTAACAACAATGTTTACTGTCTTCATGAAATATGAATGGATGGGATGAAACCATATATGAATTAATACTAGAGTGAATATAATTATTGTTTAGGCATAAGCAAGTGTTAATATAAGTGCTAAATCAATTCAAACTTGTGATATAGTGTATGATAAAAGTGGGACTATTTTGTGATTAATGCCTTAAGCAATAATTATGTCAAGTCAGTGGTGAGACCCTGCATATTAGGCTCTTGCCCCAATTGGCAACACTTTATCTTGACATGCAAAGGATTACTAACTTGGTACATAACAAAATGGACAATACAAGTTTAATATTGGCATCGTAGGTATGAGGTAAAGGCTTGGAAATTGGTAATGAAAAACATTATTAAATTATTTTATGAGAATCTACCCCAAAATCAGGAATGGATTAAGGATCATAAATGTGGTTATCTTTGTAGACATGAAGGAGTAAATGGTTAATACATGAACATGAATAGAATACCTGTTGTGGAATGTTATGGGCTAAAGGTAAAATACTTAGTTACCGTAATACTAGATAATAAATAAATAAATAATTTGGCAAGCTACATGTAAGAATAGGCGAGGAGTTCATGAGTGTGCAATGTATATACATGTGATTATAGAAATACGTAGTTAATAAGGAAACTAGAAAAAAGACGAATTTAGGGAATGAAGGGAACTAATACGCACTGACGAAGAGATGTAAATGAACGTTGATTTAGGAGTTGATACTTAATATTACGAGTGTTTGTACACATGAGTTGAGTAATTATACGGGGTGTTACTTGGTGGGCTTTAAATAGGATTAGGATGTGAAAATAAGATGGTATGAACAAGTAGTTAAGTCTGAAATTATAGGAACCATGATGATTTCTATATTGAAACACTAAATAGTTGAGATAAATCATAGCTATTAAATTGTAACGAGTGTAACATGAAATTGGAATAAGGAAAAAAAAATTAATGACAACAATGGTTATATGCAAATGTAATTGGGAACTACAACAATGACAGGAATTAACATGTTAATTATAATGGACTTAAATGATGGATCCTGAAAGTAATCAATACATTAGTTAGCCACAATACCAAATGACAAGCTAAGGTTACAAAACTGAGACTAGGTCATCTGGATGGTGAATGACTCGGGTGGTTGGCATAATACTTCACTAGTTGGGTGGACAATATTTAAGATAATTGATATGTTACTTGTACTTTTGTTTGGGAAGGAGATGTCATTGACAATGTGACTAACAAGAATGATCATTGGATAAGATAAATATGATGTTTGAGGTGTAGTTATGTTATAAATCTGAGAAGTAAATATAGGAATATTATGTATCCATGAAAAATAAAGTGATGAACAAAAATAAAAGTGTGTTTAGTGAGAGCATGACATGCTTCAACAGTGGAAAAATAAAGTGAAATGGTTTCCTCAAGACCAACACAAGAGTTTGGCTGATAGCTTATTGAATTGCATTGCCTATACTTTTATATAGAATCCAAGACGCGTTCCTTGTATCCATGCTATAGAAAGGAGAACTGAATCTTCTTGAAGTCCTGCCCCGACCACCTATAGTGATTCAGGAAGGCTAATTGACATGTTACTGAGGTTTGAACCAATTGGACTTTTAGATCGAAGCGTATAAAAAAAATATTTAATGGAAACATCTGCAATTGAAAAGAGATCGGGAAAGAATAATTGAAAAAGAGAAATAAGTACCAAATAATATTCGCATGTATAAGTAAAAATCCTAAATTTCAAGGATGAAATTTCTTGAAGGAGAGGAGAATGTGAAATCCTGAAAATTTATAATTTAAATATATGGATGTGTAAACTCTCATGTAAACATAAGACTGAAAGTGGTAAGATCTCGATGAGTGAAGGAAACTGAGATTAGAAATAATAGATAAATAATGATATATAATAGAGGGGATGACCTCCATAAAATGACTATTGGTTTAGAATTCATAACGATAGAGAAACTGGTAACATGTTCTGATGGATAAAATAATGATAAATGATAAAATATTTTTAAGAAATAAATGAGGTAATAAAGAATAAATTATAATAAAGGATAGTGCAATGAAAATGGTAGGACTGAAGGTGCAAGCACCTATTAAAAATCAGTGACGTTACTTTTAAACGGTAATAGGCCCGATAAATAAATAAAGGTGGAAATTTTATAATGAATATATTCCAAAATGATAAAATGACCTTAAAGGTTTATAAGGATAATTGATATGATTTTATATGAAGATTGAACAAGAAAATTTGGATTGTTGATGAAAAGTCATGAACTAATCAATTTTATGTTAGAAAACAGAGCTCTCAATCCAATCATCAGATCGGGATGCAATTTTGCATGAAGTCTATTGATATGTTATCCTACCTTGGTTAAAGATCTCATCTCAATCGGAGCTCGGTAAAGAATAACGATTAAGTAGAAACAAATTGGATAGTTTACGTGAAAAATATACATAAAAGCATAAATGAGAGACAAAATTGTAATTAATGGGAAGTATGGCTTTAAAACAGCCAAGTGGCCGACCAGTCAAGAAAAAAAAGTGAGAGACAATAGAGAAACTTCGGCTAGAAAGAAAAGTGCAGAATTTGAAAGGGTCAACGTAAAGAAGGCAATAATGCTCCGGTGGCCATATCTCTTGCATCCACCATTGGATCGTGCTGATTTTTGGATATATTGTGCTTATCATAAACTTCTAATAACTGACTGTAGGGATTTGAAAGAACACAATCTGTTTGACAGAATCATCACTTGCAATTTACTGGAAAATAAAAGGAAATACACCTGCAGGGCAATTTTGGTAACTGGCTAATTTCTCTCTCTTCCACCGTTGGATCATGTCTATGTTTTATTATATGGTGTGCCTATATGTTTCCTTCATTATGGACGGTGAAGATCGAAAAAAACCACTCTGAAAAGGTGTTGTTCATGTTGAACAGTAGCTCGTCAATGTTCAGGTTAGCTTAGTTTTATTCTGATCTAAGGAGATTTAATCGTTGGATCATACTGATTTTGAGATATATTCTGAATGACTCTATAATCTATATTCTGACCATTCATTCAGAACAAAAATCTATGGTGGATGACTTATTGCTTTTTGAATCTATTGCTAGTTTTGTTCTTGTTATTTTCGAACAAGTAGTTATGTTCAAAACTAGCAATAGCTTTAAAAAGCAATAAGTCATTCTCCTTAGATTTCATTTTCTAACCCAACAGTCAATATATAAATCTTAGATTCATGCACAATATATCCCACAATCAGAATGATCCAACGGTTAAATAGCCCTAGATCGGAATAAAACCGAGCTAACTTGAAAATTGACGAGCTACTGTTCAACATGAACAACACCTTGCTTGAGAGTGTGTTTCCGATCTCCACTGTCCAGAATGAAGGCAACAACTAGGCACAGAACATATCCAAAAATAGACATGCTCCAACGGTGGAAACGAGAGTAGTCAGCCGGCGACCAAAACTGCTCTGCAAGTATATTTCCTTTTATTTTCCAAGAACGTTCCGGTGATGATACCTATCAACCAGATTGTGCTATTTCAAATCCCTTCGATAAGTTATTATATATGTGTGATAAGAACAATATATCAAAAACACAGCACAATCCAACAATGGCTGCAAGAGATATGGCTACCAGAGCATTATTGCCTTCTTTAGGTTGACTCCTTCAACTTCTGCACTTCTCTCTCTAGAAGAATTTTCTCTATTGTCTCTCACTTTTTTTTTTAGTGGTTGGCCTCTTTTCTGTTTTAAAGCCATGATTTCCATTAATTACAATTTTGTCTCTCATTTATGCTTTTATGTATTTTATTTTTCATATAAACTATCTAGTTTGCTTCTGCTTAAATCGCTAGTCCTTACCGAACTCCGATTGAGATGAGATCTTTAACCAAGGTAGGAAAACATATCAATAGACTTCATGCAAAATTGCATCTTGATCCGATAATTGGATTGGGAGCTTTGCTTTCTAACGTAAAATTAGTCATTTCATGACTTTTCGTCAACAATCCAAATTTTCTTATTCAATCTTCACATAAAATCATATTAATTATCCTTCTAAACCTTTAAGGTCATTTTATTATTTTGTAATATATTCATTTTAAAATTTCCATCTTTATTTATTTATCGGGCTTATTATTGTTTTAAAGTAACGTCACTGATTTTTAATCGGTGCTTGCACCTTCAGTCCTATCATTTTTATTGCACTATCCTTTATTGTAATTTATTCTTTATTACCTCACTTATTTCATAAAATTTTTTTATCATTTTCCTCATTATTTTATCTATCAAAACGTGTTACCAGTTTCTCTGTCGTTATGAATTTTAAACAAAAACTCATTTTATGAAGTTCATCCTCTCCATTATATATCATTACTTATCTATTATTTCTTTCTCGATTTCCATCACTCATCGAGATCTTACGACTTTCAATCTTATGTTTACATGGGAGTTTACATATCCACATATTTAAATTATAAATTGTCAAGGTTTCACAAGGTAAGTTAGGCATCTGTGTGTGAGGCTTTGTCATTTCTAGGTTTTGTCTTAATTAGTTTTGAGCTTGAGTGGGTCATATGGGTTAAAGTTGTATGTGGACTAGGGTCTTTTGTTTTTCATGAGCTGTGAGTTTTAGGCTGATTTTGTTTTAGGCTGCGTTTTAAACTTCCACTTTTTAGGCTCTAAGATTATACTTTGTTTATACATAAAAAAAAAAATAAGAATATATATATATAAAGCCTTCATAGTAAAATTTTGCATAATGGCCAAGTTTCTTAAAAAAAGATATATGTTTTTTCATTTGTGTATATTTTTATCCCTCCTTGTTTCTTTAGCATTTCCACGAAGAAAAAAAGGCCAAAATATTTTGTATTGTTTTAATATTTTATACTTTTTTTTGTTTTAGCATCTTCTTATAAAAAAAAATATACAAAAATATTTAGCATGTATATTTGGACTTTATAACAAGTTTATAAAGTCTATTAGGACTTGACCAAAATTAAAAGGCATGTTGTGTTGATATATCCAAATTTTTAAAATAATAAAACCATCAACCTTTAAAAACAAAATGTTTGTTACCCGGACTCATAACAAGCCATATTCTTGAACAATAAAAAAATAACACAATTCATAAATTTTTAAGAAAAAATATCAAAATTTTCAATAAAAAGCATTAGAATAAAAAATATTCGTATTCACTAATACTAAAATTAGAAATACTCTCAGTATTCATTAACGATAAAGTTAAGAATATTAGCACTAGAATTAGAAATAATTTTGAACTCTAATATTCACTAACATCAAAGTCATGAATATCCTATATTTTCTTCATGTAATAATTGCCAATGCCAGAGGTAGAAGTGTTTATAGTTGAATATTTACTAACGCTAGAGTCAAGAATATTATAGGTAGACCATCAATAGCATAACACAATAGACTTTTAGCAATTTAGAACAAACAAGCAATGCAACCTACCTTAGATAGAATGTTTTAGAGGTGATAGTATCTTCCTTTTAGCGTTATTAGTCTAATACCATAGAATTTATGTTGATCAGTTAAGGTTCTTAGTGACCATAATACTAGGTGGTGATTTTTTAAACGAGACATTTCCTCTCTAAGAATAAGATGTCAGATATTTATTTCTTTTTTTTAATTTTTAATGGTTGTCGCGATGTCGGGTAGTGATAATTATCGTTGTCTTGCTTAATAGAGAGGTGTTGAAAACTATTTTTGTTGATAAGTTCATGACTTAGTAATAAAACGTATAGTAAAATAAAAGATATTGATTCTGCTCGAGTCGTGAAAGTTGTTATAAGATCTTTAAACTTTTCACAATTTCCTTTGAACAAGTAAAGATTAAAACTTGAAGGGCCAAAAGGTTTACCACTAGTTGTGAATTCATCACTATAAGTCTTTCTATATTGCAAGTAGGTTGTGATGTTTTTATCAAGTTTATAACATACTTCAATCAAGGTTATGTGTAGATTTATTGGGTATTATGGAAAGAGTGGTTAGTGTCGATGCTAGAATGGTTCAAATGACATGGGTCTAGTCCAACCAATGATTAGAGACAATACCTTCATGAAGAGGAAGGCAATCAGTTTGTTCATGAGTAGTTGATCTCGTTCTATACACTAGTATAGGCTGATTGACTTCTATAGTTCTATTAGTAATGATGATTCTAGCAAGACACGAGTGGATACCATCTATGAATTTAAATAAGTCATAATCTATATATAAAAAAGTTTTAATCTATTCTTTTATAGAGATATAATTATTGTTTGTAAGTTTGAAAGAGATGGTGGTGAGCATGTTAACGGTTGTAGTTGTCATGAGCTGCTAGCATGGAGTCAACACCATTAGGGTTGCAGGAAGTTATTCAGAAGGTTCTAGTACCATAACAGAATAAGAACAAGGAAGGGAAATGGAAGAAATTATCATGAACTATAATCTTGTATTGTTGTTATGTATTCTATTTCAATATTCAATATGTACAAGTATATTATATTTGTTATAGTATTATATATAGTACTACAACAAATAACTGGGTCTAGAGCTATGTTTAATCTTTGCTTTAATAAATAGAAGGCTTATGAATGGCCATGCCGCCACCATGAAAGTTAAATTAACAAGTGAAATGATTGTATTTTACATTTTCTCGAACCTTGTAAACACGTTCTTTGTAGTCATTCTTCTATCAGTACATAAAATTCATCATGAGATACATTTTCTGTAAATCAATAATATAGCTACGAATATGGGCAAAATTAAAGGGGGGCAAACAGAGGCCCAAGCCCTTGCAAAACATTTCAATTTATTTTGTTGCCTAGTGTTTAAACATGGAAAGATGGAATGTTTTTTTTATTTTAAATAGGTGGGCCCTCCCCATAGTAAATATATTTGCTAGATAATATAGGATCACTTTAAAACTGCTATCTACATGGAAAGAAGAACATAAAGTTATAAGACTTAGTCGTCACTTTTTAAAACCCTAAGATAAAAGTTAAAAGATAGACATAAAAATACAAATAGCAAATGGAAAAGCTAAAGCAGACGACAAACCCACCGATTAATTCATCTTTCATCAAACAAAACAAGGTAATTAATTATTGATAACCCAAATTTAAAAATTATTTTTGTTTTGTTTTGGGATGTTTGTTAAGAATTTGATGATGTTTTTTTTTTATAATTATGCTAGTTTTGCTTCTTCTTTTTTTCAGATCTACTAGTCTTACCAAATTTTTTTGAATTCTTTTTATAGTGATGTTTTTTTTTCTAATTAATTTGATATATTTTATGGGTTTATTTTGATTATACTTGGATTTTTTTTATATTTTGTTTTTAACAGAGCCACCAAAATTACCATTTTTTTCTCATGATATATGTTTTGATTTTAGGTTAAACCATGAAAAAAATAAGAAGAATTGATTCTTTTTTTGAGAAAAAGAGAAAAAATATTGATAACTCACAGCGTAGTGAACCAACTCCAATGTGTAATGTTGAAGTTATGGTTGAGCAGCCCCAATGTGCTTCAGTTTACGAAGAACCTACATTGACTAGTGAACTACCTCATACTAGAATCGACATTGCTCATTTAATTAGAGATCCAAGCAATCGTCCTCAAATTTAGGAATATCCGCTTAATCAACAAGATGAAGTTCGAAGGGCATACATTAATTTGGGGCCATATCAACCTTTGATGTTTGAATATTCATTGACTGGTAAAAAACATCCTCGTCGATTTCAATCTCATTGGTTTAAAAGTAATCCATGGCTTGAATATTCAGAGAAAATATTGCATTTTATTTCCCTTGCTATTTATTTTCAAGTAAGTCATCTGGAAAGTCAGGATTAAACACATTTATTATTAAAGGATTCAATTGTTGGAAGAAAGTTAATGATGGGGAGCCGTATGCTTTTTTAACTCATATGGGAAAAGGTCCAAATTCAGCTAACAGATTTGCTACCAAGTGCTTAGAAGATTTGAAAAATCAGCCATGTCATATTAAGAAGATAGTTAAGAGACAAACTACTCAAGAAATTCTAAATAATCGATTGCATATTAAAGCTTCAATAAATATTGTTTGTGGGCTCACATTTTAAGCATGTGCTTTTAGAAGACATGATGAACGTCCAGAATAAAAAAACTGAGGCAATTTTCTAGACATAATGGAACTTTTAGCATTTTACAATAAGCAAGTAGGAGCTCTTGTTTTGGAAAATGCTCCACAAAATGCTAAATACACCTCACATAAAATTCAAAAAGAAATTTTGCATGTCTTTGCTAGAAATGTTCAATCTTCAATTCGTCATGAGATTGATGATGCAAGATTTTGTTTAATTGTTGATGAAGCTCGAGATGAATCTAGAAGAGGGCAAACGGCCCTTATTATTAGGTTTGTTAATAGAAGTGGATTATATAAGAATGATTTTTGGATATAGTTCATGTCAAAGATGTAAAAGCTGATTATATTCTAACCCGACCAATAATAATAATAATAATAGGTGTTAAATATCATATAATAAATTAATTGTTTAATTTAGTATTTTAGAAGAAATTTCCTTTGATTGTAATTTTAATGTTGAAATTATGAAATAAAAAGAATGGAAATAATGCCCTGTTAAATAAATGGGCGCGTTGAAGATTATTTCCTGGTTAATGGAAATAATGCCCTGTTAAATGGGCATGTCGAAAGATTATTTCCTGGTTAATGGAAATAATGCCCTATTGAAATGGGCATATTGGTTGAACTATTTTTCTTTTCTTCTTACCTGAACTTCAGATATAATGCACTAATTAATGGACAACTTGAGAAAGTCGTATCCTAGTTAATGAAGAAGATATCTAGTAAAGGATTGGCAAAAAAAATGAAATTTAGATTAAATTATTATATTGACGATAAGTACTTCATTTAATGAGCTAGTGCGTATATTATTGTGTATGCTTCAAATAACCCTTATTTAAATTGTGTATTATTAATAAGTGTAAATTTTCTAGTCTTTACCAAATGTTCACATATTATATAAATTTATTGTTAGGTACATCGCATCCTCGAGCTGGAAAGGAGAAGCATAGATGGAAATCCTTGTTTAAGTTAATTTTTGTATTGGAAGTATTGATATGATGTTTTATATTGCCTGTGTATTAAGAAATTTTAAAATGTTTAAATTATTCTTTTGCCGGGTATGTAATTAAGAACAAGGCCCTTACTTTAACTAGTAATATAGTTTTGTTGTATTTATATTTGAATGTGTATGTGTCCCAAGAAATTAATGTTATTGTAAGTAAATTAGTTTTAAATGTTGTATATGAAATCATAGAATGTTAACTATA
>Ga0325405_1005515_pt1 | contig 12864 bp, 4 predicted proteins | sample PopdelMetagenome_21_FD_205663 | JGI IMG/M metagenome (GOLD analysis project Ga0325405, IMG submission 205663) | Populus deltoides microbial communities from Bellville, Georgia, United States - Xylem-Control-R2 | ecosystem: Host-associated > Plants > Phyllosphere > Stem > Wood/Secondary xylem... | reverse complement strand
ATCTAACTAAAAAAGACCCTGTTTGTCAGTTTTTAAGAAAACTGGATGGGAAGCATATGCCTGACCTATAGAGAGTGTTTAAGCCGTTCTTGGACATAAAACCAAGGGAAGATGTGAGCCACAATCATAACTACGATTTAAGCCTTAGGTTGTAAAAATTTATGTATTTTGGTTTTATTAATAGCATAATATTTGTGTTTTGTTGTTTCTTATATTTGTTTAAGTGTGTTTCAGGTTTGTTAGTAGTCGTTATTTTAGGTGATGTCTTCTATACTCTATCTTTCTGTCTTAGAACATTGAGGACAATGTCTCGTTTTGTTTGGGGGGGAGGGTAGTAGTTGACAAAAAAAATATTACTAATTGTGTTTTCTATTATTAAAATTATTTGCAAAACTGCTGTTACTAGGATGGCAGAGTAAAGGAGGAACTTTAGTAACTCTTGAGACGCATCTTAGTAAACATTCTTAACAAGGTCTATTAGAATACTTCTTGAAATATTCAGGTTTACAAACTCTCACATTGTTATCACTTGATTCTGCTCATATACTCATTTAATAAATATTCCTAAACCTTCATTTTCACACACACACTTTAACATATGATTGTGGGTTGCACATTGGATTATTACATTAGTTATGTTCTTTTGTTAAAGGTAACAACTAAGGGAAATGGATAATATATAATATTAAAAAAAACAAAAACAAAAACAAATTGATAATAAAATGAATAAATAAAAAAGTAGATAAGTTTGGTTTCGTAGCCTCTTTGACTTAAGCAATTAAGCCTGAAGGGGTGTTTTAACACCTAGTACCCTAAAGTCAATTGACTTGAGAGCTATTGGCTCAGTGCTTGTTACATGGGTTGAGGAGAAAGCTTAAGGGAGTCAAACATTGCACTATCTATATATTAGTATCTGTAACCCGAGTTACTAAGCTCGTAGGGGTGTCTCAATATCTAATGCCCTAAGACTAACTAGTATGGGAGTCATTAGCCGAAAGCTCGTTACATGGGTTAAAGATGCATTGTGTTTTAAGTTATATGTATATATACCAAAATAATAATAATAATAATAATAATAATAATAATAATAATTCTAACTCAAGGAAGTTAACCTTAGAAAAACATTAGAACAGAATATTGTTTTCTTCCAATAAAAACCTCATCATCTATGTTTTCATACATTAAGCACATAAAAAGAAGGTTTATTAATATCTTGTTTAAGAAGTATAAAGCAGATATATAAATGAGAGTTTGTTTATTTGGATAGATTAATGGAAGTTAAATGATGAATGTCTTACTTTGTGGAACTTGCAAATTGTTTTTTTATTTTAACGCTTTGATTACTAGGGACTAGTAATAAGCTAATTGAGGGGTGTGATTAGTACTTAAAAGTGCATTTTCATTAAAGTTTTATATCATCATATTGCACTAAAGTATCATTAAATTCCCTAACTAAAACATGTTTTATAATAACAAGAGTCATAAATTGATTAAACAAGAGTCCAAGGGTGTTTCTTAGATATTTTGGGTTAAAAATAGGTTGAAATAGGTTTTTTGGTTGAAAAAATAAGAACCCTATTCAAAAAATAATTTTTGCATTTATGTTTTGATTAATACCTTTTCTTTGCGATTTTTTTTACTTATTTAGCTTTTTTAAAAACAATTATTTTTAAATTATATTAAATATTATATAAATATTAAAGATAAATTAAATTTTTATTAATAATAAATATATATTTATGTGAATATAATAAAATCAAGTATAAAAACAGACGATAGATGATGTGAGAACTCAATCCCATTCCATTTCAGAATCAAAATGGGGAATATTTCCCGGCTCACAGGTGCAAGAAAGGTTTTCGCATAGGCTGTGGCATGTGTATATTGAATTCTTCGTTTCGAACAGATCCATTATCCCGCTTGACAAAATGAGAGATGAAAAAAAAGAAAAAAACCCATGATTAATAAACCAGAGAAAAGGACTAATCAATGGTTTAATTTTCAATTTCGAACAACATAGTATAACATACATTGCAAAAGTCAAGATTTTTATTTATAGAATTTCGATCCTTTTTATTGCGGAGAATTTCCCATTTAACTTCATCAACATATGTTATGCTATTAATTATAAAAAAAAAATAAAGATTTGAACTCGTAATTATTATTGTGAATTCGTTAAAATATAAAAATATCTCAACTTAAAATTAACATCCCAAATGGCATACAATGTCCATGCATTTCTTCATAGACTGCGCAGGATAAATAACATATGATTTCCATGGCATGGTAGGTTAAGGTTTGCTCAATTGAGTCAAATTCCCATGCAAGTCAAAAGGCAAGGAAGTAAGCAGTGATACTTGAAAAAATGTTTTGTTAATTACTACTACAATCTTGGAGGCTGCAACACCGATCAACACGATTTTAACTAAGAAAATTGATCGAGTAATTAATTATCTAGCTAGTCTTAATTAAAACCTTATATTATATTGGGTCATTTTCGTATTATACAAGCACTACGTCTAGTTAACTTGTTTGAATTTCATTTGGTCTCCGATATTATTCTCCCAAAGTTTGTAAGCTTATCATTTTAATAATCAAAATTACTTAATTTGATAATTAGTCAACCACACATTTTGAATATCGTTAATTAAATGATGATGTGAGCTCAAATTGCATTGATTTATACGATCTTGATGTGAACGGTGTGGTCGAGATTCTTTAATATACCTAGACATGAGATTCTTTATATATATATATATATATATATAAAGAATCTATTAAATGATGTTAGATTTTTTTTTTCTCGAGTGATCTTAATTAATTGTGTATCTTCTACATTAGATCTAAGTTTTAAGGCTAACATTCAGGAGAATTTATTAAATTCTTTTGAAAATATTAGGCTAATATAGGAAGTATGTTTTTGAAAATCACTAAAAAAATAATTTTAGTTTACATGCAAGTTGTCCGTCGGAAAAGATATAAGTCATTTATGCAAGTTAGGGAGACTTCTCATATATTATAACTAGATTATTTTTCATGCTATGGTGTGAATCAAATTAATTTTTTTAAAATATAAAAAAAGAATAGCTAAGGCATGAAGAATTATTTCACATTGTTATTAAATCTGGTTTAATATGTCAAATTTAAAAGCTCTTGACTAAACTCCTTGTCTAGTCATATTTCAAATTAAATCATGCAAAATTGTTCTAACGTGACCCAGTCGACTTAGTGAATATAAAGGCTAAAAAATAAAAGAAAAAATAATGACCAAAATAAAAGTAGAGAGAGAGATCAGGCGCGCGAGTCTAAAGATAACATGGACAATTAGTAAAAACATGGTTTGGCTTTTAAAAAAAAATTCAAGATGACTTTTTTTTAAAATAATCAAATGGTGATATATTAGATCGATCCAAGTTAACCCGTCAAACTTGTGACTAGGATCATGAACTCCACTAGATCTAATAACAATTAATTATATGATAAAAAAATATGAAGACCAGTTCAAAACCACCTAAATATTGAATGAAAAAAATGAAATTTTTTAAAAAAATTCAATGTTGAAGGATGAAACTTGAGAGAGAAAATAATACAGGACATGTGCGTGAACTTGGATTATAACACCAATAAAAAAAAATCTTAGCATTGTAAAGATATCTTAAGCCTTTAACTCAGGAAAACAGAATGATTTTTTTTTCTACATTTAGTATCATAATCCATACTGGCATTTTAATCCCATGGTTAAATTTAATTTGTTATTTAATACATTCATATACATTACAAATATTATACAATTATGATTGATATTTTTAATTCTTATCAAAATTTCAGCAAAGTCTCCTTTGTTCAAGTAACCAAATAGTTCTTTTCTTCTAAAAACCTACATAACGATCAAGGAGAGTTTCAAATCCCATACATAACAATTCATAATAGTTCACACCTATTGAAGTTCATTGGGTACATTTAAACAATTTAAACTTAACTTTTCATCAAGAGAGCATTTCATTATAAAAACAACATTATAAATACTTACTCATATTACAATCCATGTTCATTTGAATTACAATATGCATTGCAAAAGTCATGATTTTTATTAAGAGAATTTTGATCTATCTAATTGTAGAGAATTTCCCATCGTCAACACATATCTATATGATATTTAAGTTGTTAAGTTATACGAGTTCATATTATATCATGTTATTAATTATAAAAAAAATAAAAATTATAAGATTTGATTTCATTGTCAATAACAATCTAATATTATATTAAAAAATTATTTCAATTAAAAAATTTAAATTATTAAATGAGATTTTGTTATCTAATTTATATTATTTTTTAATATTAATTAATAAATAAATATAGCCGTGGCAACACTCTTGAAATTAACAAGTAAAAACTATTTTTATAGACCATCAAACTTGGAGATTTTTTCCTGTTATTGTCAATCAAAAGATTAGCGTAACTTTACACAGCCAGTCTCATGTTGACTAATTAATATTGAATTCAAGGTTTTGATTTAGCAAAAATCAAGTTGGGGAGGCAAGTGATGCAAATCTTTCCAATCTCAACTAAGCCTAATATAAACCAAAAACTGCCAATGAAACACAGTCAAACCAAGAAAAATCCCAAATGGCATACAATGTCCATGCATTTCTCCATAGACTGCGCAGGATATATATATATATATATATATATATATATATATATATATATGATTTCCATGGCATGGTAGGTTAAGGTTTGCTCAATTGAGTCAAATTCCCATGCAAGTCAAAAGGAAGTAAGTAGTGTTACTTGAAAAAATGTTTTGTTAATTACTACTACAATCTTGGAGGCTGCAACACCGATCAACACGATTTTAACTAAGAAAATTGATCCGAGTAATTAATTGTCTAGCTAGTCTTAAAACCTTATATTATATTGTGTCATTTTCGTATTATACAAGTACACGTACATCTAGTTAACTTGTTTGAATTTCATTTGGTCTCCGATATTATTCTCCCAAAGTTTGAGCCGGTAAAATCCCTTTCTTTCATAGTCTTGAACCATAGTCTGCATTACATGCTTTGAAAAACTCTTTTTGATCAAGTAAGCAATCTGAGCTGATAAATGACGCTCTCAAAGCTTGAAGAGCCTTTTCATAAGAGTCATTGCTTCATGAATTAAACTATTAGTTATTATGTATGCTGATAAAATAAGAGCTAAAAAAAAAACAACCTTTTTTGATAAAGCCTGAGATTTGACGTGAGCATCTTGTTTTTGAAATTCACACAAAGATCACCTCATCACAGACCATCAAAGATATACCCAAAATTAGAATTTAAAATGGATAAAGCAAAACATGGGAAAATGCCATTTTAATCCTACATTGGGTCAATTTTTGTTTTCAAAATACATGACAATCAAGAAACGGTGTATTTTGAATAACATGTGTTGGATAATTGATCAAAAAGCTTGATTTTCAAAAGGACATCTCTGATTTCATTTCAACAAACTAGACTTTGAATAGACATGATCTTTGAAATGTGAGAATTGATTCCAGAATAAGGAAGATTTTCGAACAAAGAAGAACATCGATTGAGTTTGCCAAATCTTTGACATAAATGACATTAACACTTCTCAGCACTCCTTGAGAAGTGGGACTGATGCAACCATATTATTCGATAGTTTTACCCATATTTAACTAGTGTTTTGCCTATGTTTTATATATGTAATGCCTTGATATTCTTTGTTTTATGTTTTAAAGATACTTTTGGATGAAAGATGCAAAAAGAAGTAAATTAGAGGTATTTGACAGATTTAACTTTCAGTCGATGTTTTGTGCAGATCGTGAGCTCTAGAGGTCAAAATAAAGTGATTCTAGTGGAATTAAAAAGGTAACATCCATACCTTTCTGGAAATATAAGGCAAGAAAATAAAATAAAGAAGAGCATGGAAATCGCAGCCTTCAAAGTCAAATATCGCAATTTGCCAATGTTGACCTTCAGTCATTCCGACTTGAATATCTGGAGCTAGAGAAGTCCAATTGATGCAAAATAAATTCTGTTGGATTCCTGACTCAAAGTCCTATCAACACTCCAAATTTCAGCCAAAAAATATGTCATATGAGGGAGATATTATTTTTCAAAGATGACAACTAAATTCTGCCAGCAAACAGGTTTCGTGAAGAAACGAATCCAAATTATATTCTGAAGCATCTAAACCGATATCCAAGTTTTTATTTCAACAATTTAGCTCCTCTAAGTCAAAGCTTGAAGATTTCATTCAAGGATATTTCTCATTTTTTAGGAAAATAGTTATTGAAATACTTAAATGTAAACTGTCTATTTAAGGGAGGACTATTTTGTAAAATAGAGACTAGGGTTTCCTATGATATAAAAAGAATGAGAGAAGAGAAAGGTAGCAACCATCCAAGAGGAGAAAAACGCCCCGCTCCTCTAAGAAACTCGAAATTATGCATTCTTCCTTCTTTTTGATTAGTTGTTCAACAAACATACAAAGCTAAACTCGTTTTCTTGGTTGCAAGGACACTGAAACCTTCGGATTTCAAGAACTCAAGAACTGTGAGATTTATTTTACCTTTTCTTTTCAGTTTATATGATGAATATGTTTGTTCTCCTATGTTTATTTCTCCTATGATTGTTTATTTTAATTGCTAGAGCAGACTCTAAATTATTATTGTTTATTTCTCCTATTGCTAAGTTTGATATCAAAACTGGAGTTGTGGTATATGAACTTGTGAAGCAACTGAGTTTAATGATTGTGGCGGATCTACGTTATTAATCTTAGGGAGAACATTCAATCAAATCAAACATAGACTGTCGACAGTTATGTTTTCTTGATTAATCAGCTTATCTAGTTCTTAAGGCTGCCATTGAATTAAATTACTAGTACAGACACTGTGGTTGTTTGATGGTTATGGTTAGTTATACGGCGGATCCGTTAACTAAACAATGTTAAGAGATAAATCTTCAGAATATAAATTGATATTTTGTTTCCATGATCAGTTCTTATTTTTGTAGGTGGATGTGTGCTTGTGACTAAGGTTTGTTCTCTTGATAATTTTCTGATTTTATTAAATTTCATTTAATAGGTTTCTGTTTTGTTTTGCTTCAGCTTAGATAACGTCCAAATCCTCCCAAATTGCATATCATCTAGCATAAAAATATGTATTGAACCTTCCTCGTGGGATCGACCCCTTGCTTGCTCTATACTATCTTGTGTGTTGTATTTGAAGCTAGGATAATTAATTTGTGTGACCGCGACATCACAACAAGGATAGTCAAGGGCAATGCATTTAAAACCTGAAAAGTAAGAGAAGCAGAATTCAGATTAACTAGGGGCAAAGAAAGAATTAAATGACAAGTCAGCAAAGTCCACTAAAGTTATGATTAGCATCTGGTAATGACAAGAATCTCCTGCGAGCATATTCAGATCAACTAGGGGCAATGTTGTTCAAAAACATCCCGTGACCTAGTGAACCCTCGTCAGCAATCGACATACAAAGGTGTACTTGAAGAACCTTTTCATGTCATCATCCTTTGAAAAACTTATATTGATCTGTATGGGTATATAGTTGCATTTGAATGAATGAAAAAAGGATGCAATTCACCAAGATGGAAAGTGGCGCAAAGATATATTTGAAGGACATCTTCATGCTGTCATTCTTTGAAAACGGGATATTGATCGATGTGGGTATATAGTTGCATTTGAATGAATGATAAAAGGAAGCAATTCACCAAGACTGATTCTGGAGCAAAGATGTACCTGAAAGATATCTTCATGTCGTCATCCTTTGAAATATGAATATCGACCGATGTGGCATACAATTGCAATTAAATGAATACTGAAAAGATGCACACCACCAGAACTAATGGTGGAACAAAGATGTACGTGAAGGACATTTTCATATCATCATCCTTTGAAACATGACTATTGACTGATGAGGACACGCGATTGAATAAGAATGAATGGTGAAATGAGGCACACCTCCAAGATGGGCTGTGGAACAATGTTGCACTTGAAGGAAAACTATTTTTATGGACCATCAAACGTGGGAGATTGTTTCCTAGAAAAACAAGATAGGTTATTGTCAATCAAAAGATTAGCGTGACTTTACACAGCTAGAGGGCATACTTGTTGACTAATTAATATTGAATTCAAGGCTTTGATTTAGCAAAAATCAAGTTGGTGAGGCATGTGATGCAAATCTTTCCAATCTCGACCAAGCCTAATAAACCAAAAACTATAATACACACACACACACACACACACACACACACACCTAACCATCTATACTTTTCCTTCTAAATATTCATACCTCTTCAACTTTATTATGCATTTTCATGATAATCACTTGAAACTACAAGAGAGGATTACCATACGAGCTGCCAATGAAACACAGTCAAACCAAGAAAAATCCCAAATGGCTTACAATGTCCATGCATTTCTCCATAGACTGCGCAGGATAAATAACATATGATTTCCATGCATGGTAGGTTAAGGTTTGCTCAATTGAGTCAAATTCCCATGCAAGTCAAAAGGCAAGGAAGTAAGCAGTGATACTTGAAAATATGTTTTGTTAATTATACTACCACAATTTTGGAGGCTGCAACACGATTTTAACTAAGAAAATTGATCGAGTAATTAATTATCTAGCTAGTCTTAATTAAAACCTTATATTATATTGGGTCATTTTCGTATTATACAAGCACACGTACGTCTAGTTAACTTGTTTGAATTTCATTTGGTCTCCGATATTATTCTCCCAAAGTTTGTAAGCTTATCATTTTAATAATCAAAATTACTTAATTTGATAATTAGTCAACCACACATTTTGAATATCGTTAATTAAATGATGATGTGAGCTCAAATTGCATTGATTTATACGATCTTGATGTGAACGGTGTGGTCGAGATTCTTTAATATACCTAGACATGAGATTCTTTATATATATATATATATATATATAAAGAATCTATTAAATGATGTTAGATTTTTTTTTTCTCGAGTGATCTTAATTAATTGTGTATCTTCTACATTAGATCTAAGTTTTAAGGCTAACATTCAGGAGAATTTATTAAATTCTTTTGAAAATATTAGGCTAATATAGGAAGTATGTTTTTGAAAATCACTAAAAAAATAATTTTATGCAAGGTGATCGTCGGAAAAGATATAAGTCATTTGTGTAAGTTAGGGAAACTTCTCATATATTATAACGGATTATTTCTCGCACTATGTTGTGAATTGAATTAAATTTTTTTGAATGTAAAAAAAGAATATCTAAGCCATGAAGAACTGTTTAGCATTGTTATTAAATTTGGTTTAATATGTTAAACTTGAAAACTCCTGACTGAACTCCTTATCTAGTCATATTTCAAATTAAATCATGTAAAATTGTTATAACATGACCTAATTGACTTGGTAGATATAAAAGCTAAAAAATAAAAGAAAAATAATGACCAAAATAAAAGTAAAGAGAGAGATCAGGCGCGCGAGTCTAAAGACAACATGGATAAATAGTAAAAACATAGTTTGGCTTTTAAAAAAACTTCAAGATGACTTTAAAAAAAAAAACAATCAAACGGTGATGTATTGGATCAATCCTAGTTAACCCCTCAAACTTGTAACCAGGATCATGAACTCCACTAGATCTAATAACAATTAATTATATGATAAAAAAAATATGAAAACTAGTTCAAAACCAAATAAATATTGAATGATAAAAATTTAAAAAAAAAATAAAAAATACAATAAAAATTCAATGCTAAAGGATGAAACTTGAGAGAGAAAAAAATACAGGACATGTGCATGAACTTATATTATAACACCCAAAAACAAATCTTAGTGTTGTAAAGATATCTTAAGCCTTTAACTCAGGAAAATAAAATGTAATTTTTTTTTTACATTTAATATCAGTAATCTATGTTGGCATTTTAATCTCATGGTGAGATTCAATTCGTTATTTAACACATTTATATACATTATAAATATCATACAATTATGATTTACGTTTCTAATTCTTAACAAAATTTCAGCAGAGTCTCATTTGTCCAGGTAACTAAACAGTTCTTCTCTTCTTTTAAAAACCTGCATAACAATCAAGGAGAGTTCGAAATCCCACACGCAATAATTCATATCTAGGTATTAGGCCTCAAACCATTCAATCAATTTATAATAGTACACACTTATTGAAGTTCATTGGGTACATTTAAACAATTTAAACTTAACTTTTCATCCAAAAGTTATATCTCCTTCATAAATCCATCTTGGAAACTTTATCTATCGAAGCTCCCCATAAGGTTTTATTAATGGTAAAGGCCTATTCCACATATCATACCCTATACTATTAATTTATCAAGGGTAAATTATCATTTGTACTCTTTGCTTTATATGCTTTTTAAGGAATCCAATCCTTTACTAGTATCACCCTACAATTTTAAATAAGTATAATTAATGATTTATCAATTTCTATTTTCCATAATGAATCTTTAACATTGATTTAACTTTATTTAGTTTGAGCCAGCATATCAGTAGTCGTTCATCTTACAACAAACTTTTATGTACACATGTTTTCACATGCATCAATACACTTATTTGTCCCTTGAATTGACCATCATATTGCTTGAAATATACAAGCATAGATGTCCATGTTTTTGTCTCATTGGGCCACTAAGACAATTCTCAAATCTCATACCTTGTTGTGCTCGAATCAGTATATACTGATGCCCTTTTACATTATCTAACAACCACTCTTTTCTTCATGAATACACCATCAAAATTACATCACATTGTACAAACCAATTCTTTATTACAACCCAATTTACTATCATTACAATCCTTAGAGTTCTCATGCATATGTTGTCCAAAACAGCATTTGAAATACATGCATTGTTGTTCCCCTAATAACTCTCTACTCATATAATATGTTGTCAAAACAACCGACAAATTACGCTTCGATGCAGCCCAAAACATAACATATTTAGTAATATTAGTAATATTCGCTGTAATTGACAACCCAATAGATTCTAATATCGTTATTGTCTAATACTACTACTCTATTAACTCTAAAACACTCTAAAATAACACAAACAAAGAGGTGTTTTTCTTTGTTTAGAAATCTATTTTCAAGTCATTTTCACCTAAAAAAAACCATAAAAAATCCTTAAACCATCCATTAACTCTAAAACACCCCAAAATAACACAAAAAATAAAAATCAAACTAATCAAGAAAATCTTAATCAAATCCGATCTACTTTTCAAGCATTGTTAGAGAAAAGTCACCATCATCTGAAATCTCATCATCATATAAAACTCGTTGAGACCAAGAACAATAACTTAAATTGTTGAAAAGTGGTCAAACCAACTTTCTCTTTGTTTACTGTTTTCCACCGAGTATCTCTCATCTCTCTAACTCAGGGTTGAAAATGAGCAAAATAAATTTTTGGACTAACATAAAAAATTCTAAAAACTTTGAAATTAACCATGTATTTTCTCCATGTTTTACATTTCACTCCTCTCACTTTTAATTTGGTCTCTTTTTTTATCAAAATTTCAAACCATCTTCATATTTATTCAGGCTATAAAAAGAATCAATCCAAAAACAAATTTTGAAGACAGAAAATTAAAAAAAAAAGGACGGAAACAAAAAAAAGAAAAAGAGGAGGGTAGTTTTTTTAGTTAAAGCTGATGGTTTCTAGCCAAAAAAAAAAAAGAAGCAATGAGGGTTGGGGTGCCACGTGTAAGGAGCCCATTAAGTAGATGGTGGGTGAAGTCAGCTAGAGCTAAGCATCCATTTTTGGTGGGGTTTTTCTGGTTAGATTTGCCTGTTGGAGGATCGTAGCATCGGATTATGTTTGGTTGTAAAGGAAAGTGTCAATTTAGAGCCACCAACCATCGACAAGTTAGTGAAAATGGTGTCAAGTGCCGCACCCACCACCTCCTTCGATCAATCACCTCATCATCCATGTAATTAACCCTTTTTTGATCTATCACTTTTACGTTACTAAACACTTCCACTCCTATTAGACGTGTGGAATGATTCGATTTCTAGTTTTTTTTTATTTGAGAATCAAATTAATACTTGAAGCTAGTAGATGGATGTTTCTAATCAACATTTCTAATCAACATCAATAAAAAAGAAGTGTATATCTTGAATTGATGTCTAATAAAATCTTAAAAATTGAGAGTTAAAGATATAATTTATATTATATTTTAATATATTTTTTAATTAAAAATTATTTCAGCTTAAAACTCACAAAGAATTATATTATCTTATACATAAAAGAATAATTCATAACTCTCTCTTTTGAATAACCTTTCGTATTATGGTGTTTCATGGGTTAAAAAAAAACATGATGAAATATAATAAGAAAGAATTTGGCTAGGAAAAATACAAAGATGAGATACTAAATCTATTTATTTAATTAAACAAAACTATTTTTCTTTCCATCTCACATGTATATCAAACAATGAAGGATAAATTAGAAGGTGGACTTGTCACTAATCAAATATATATATTATGATTTTTATTTTTTAAGATGATATATTAGGATTTTTATTATTATTAATGTAGGTGTTCAGGTCAGTTTGCGTGCACCTCGACTAATCAATCGGGTTCTAAAGTTAACGACCATATAAACCTCCAATAACTCTGAGATTTATAGAGCTTGAATTGATGATATTTAAAACACAAATCTAAAATCTAATCAATTAAACTACATTTAAAATTAATATATTTAGAGTTTTGAATAAGGAGGTGTTGTTTTCATTTTTATTTTCAAATCTAAGAAAAAGGGACAGGTCATCTTGGTTGGTGTGAAGGGAATAAACTAATTAAAAGCTTAATTGTCATAATTATGAACATAA
>Ga0325405_1005509_pt1 | contig 12872 bp, 9 predicted proteins | sample PopdelMetagenome_21_FD_205663 | JGI IMG/M metagenome (GOLD analysis project Ga0325405, IMG submission 205663) | Populus deltoides microbial communities from Bellville, Georgia, United States - Xylem-Control-R2 | ecosystem: Host-associated > Plants > Phyllosphere > Stem > Wood/Secondary xylem... | reverse complement strand
ACCTCTCTTTCATCAGCCATCAGAACAGTTTTCAGCTCTCCTCTTCTTATTCCATCAACGAAAAGAAACCGTTACCCGCTGAAAGACGACTAGTTTTCAGCTTTTTCACTCTCCTTGAGAAGAAGACGAATTCTTCAGTGCATCAGTATGTATTAGAGACCATTGCATCCGATCTCTATCGAATTTACTGATTTTTTTTATTCAGATCTGATTGCAAGAAATGAAAGCGACATCTTATATAATTAAGTAATCAGTTAATTAACTTTGATCTGATTGCAGGTTTTCTTTAATTTATTAAAAATGGAGGAAGATAAGAAGAAGAAGCGAAACAAGAAAAAGAAAAACAGACAGAACAATCATGGTAATAGTAATAGTAATAGTAATCAAGCAGCGGAAGACGACGTGTCGGTTGATCATCATAACAACAACAACAATGGGCAGAATCATGGTAATGAGAATGATAATCAAGTAATAGAGGTATCTTCAAATGGTGATGCTGTGGATGTGGAGGATTTTAATACACATAAGGATAAACCCAATGGAGTAGCACCACAATCTGTAAGTTTTTTTAATCCAATTTTTATTGTTTTTTTTGTGTTTGTCTTACTAGGTGGGTTTGATTTGTTCTTAGTTTATTAATTGATAAATAAATGGAGAATTAACCACTTAGTTTTGTTAATAAAAAATGGAAAAAGAAAAAAAAAGAGAAAGAAATTGTTAGATCATATGTATGATTTGATTATTGATATGTTAGAGGTGAAAATTTTGTGTTTTTTTTCATAAATTAAGTTAAGTTTTGATTAATAGTGATAACCCGAGAATCGCATTGTCATTTGCTACACTCTACCATGATCACTGTAGTTTTGCTAGCAACGGGTCTGGAAAAAAGTTTTTATTTATGTGTTTCTTGCACTGATTGGTTTGGGTCACTCAGATGAACGTTTTGGTTAATTCAATGTAAGTGTGGCTGGCATAGTATTACTGCTCTATTTTGTGTACGATTCTCGTCTTGAAGCTCCCCCTCCTTTGTTTTTTTTTTTTTTGTTGGCTTTCAGTGTTGTGATTCTAAGAATTGGAACCATGATTCTCTTGATTTGACGTGATTCTAAGAATTGGAACCATGATTCTCTTGATTTGATGTTGCGGGAACTTCTCATTATGTCAACAAATTCAAATTCAGAAGCCTGGCAGCTTGCTTAAATTTTTATGGCTCTGTCTAATTTGTGAAATCATTATTATTCAGTTTTTTCTGTGGAAGATTTGTGGGAGTAGGCAAGATGTGACAATTTGTATTTTTTGTATCCCTTAATGTAAACTTCTGAGATTTTGGTTCATGGTGTATTTTAATGTCTTTTTGTTTACATTTTTTTTTGTCTTGTGCTAAGGAAAGATTGGATAATACGTGTGACCATTTTCCAGTTGCTACGTGTTTTCAGATTCTTCTTCATTTTGGTACTTACATTTAGATTTTCTGTAGGATTGACTGCTGATAATGATCCCATCGTTTTAAAATTCTGTTTTGCAGTCCATCTTGGCCGAAGCAGAGAAGCAGTGGCGGCTTCAAAGAGAGGTGACACATTCAGTCAGCTGGCTTTTCATTCTTAATTCTTTCCCTCTTCTCTCTATCATTTATTTACATAATTGGATATCTTTGTTTTTAACATTAGTTTTAAATAGTAATTTTTTTTCTTTTGTACAGGCTGCTTTACAAGATACAATCAAACATTTACAAAATGAAACCGATTCACTCATAAAGACACAGGTGCTGAATTATATTTTGTGAAAAACCATCTGCATGCGTGCTTGTGCAAAAGACTCTTCCTGTTGTCATGTTGACCTTTTCTTTTTTGTTTTAATTTAAGAAGTAACTTACTGCGTTACAGGCTACCTTTGAAGAGACAATCAAACAATTACAAGATGAAAATGATTCACACATACAGAAAGAGGTACTTTGAGGTTAATCTAACTGTGGGAATGTACTTGCCAAAATTTTCTGAATTACTTCACACATTTTGTGTTGTAATATTGAATTAGTTTCTTTGTATTAACATTTATGCAAAGCATGAAGAAACTCACTGCATTCTTTTTAATTCATGCAAGAAGTAACTTAATGCATTTAACAGGTTACCTTTGAAGAGACAATCAAACAATTACAAGATGAAAATGATTCACACATACAGAAAGAGGTAATATCAATGCATCTAATGGTGGGATGAAATGGATTAATGTCCTGAACTTCTAAGAGGCTAGTTTTTTCTACTTTTTCCTAATCATGTAAGTCCTTGTTTGCAATATTTTTTTTTGCAGGCTTCCTTAGAAGAAACAATCAATCAATTAAGAAGTGTAAACAATTCGTGTGTAAAGAAAGAGGTAGCATAATTGTTAGATAGATGGAGAAACCCACTGAGTTTATGTTTAGATAGAAAAATTGTGTTGAGAAATGTATTATGTATGGATAGGAAAATAGTGTTATCTCTCCTCTCTTTCAATCATGTTACTAAAGTTCCAATCTTTTTGTTTGATATTTGTTGGGAAGAGGAAGTCACCTGACTATACCTTTTACAGGCTACCTTTGAAGATACGATCAAACAATTGAAAACTGAAAATGATTTGCACATGCAGAAAGAGGTGATATAAACAGGCAGCTAAATCTTTGTGAATTTTATACCCAATGTACTTTTACAGTCTGGCCTAAATGGATAATTTGCAGGCTGGTTTAGAGATGAAAATCATGCAATTGCAGAGAGAAAAAGATTTCTGGCTTCTGAAAGAGGTACTTTTGGTTTTATATAAGCTTATAACAAAATCTTCTCTCATTTGGAACATTTAACACATTCAAGGGCATATCTCGTTAACATGGTAAGCCTTGGAAGTTGGAACCATAATTGAAAAACCATGTTTAAATATGCAAGTTGACTATACCCAGCTTCTTATAAGGTTGCCAGCTGTGTTTTCATCATAAGCATCAAACCATGGAATTTTAATACTGAATGCATGCAGCTTATAAGATGAGCTGTTAATGTATAGCCACATCAAATGCAGGCTGGCCTGGAGGAGAAACTTAATCTCTTACTGGATGAGAAGGCTGCTCTGGGTTTAAAACTGGTATATTTCTTGCCTCACAAGCTTTTTTAATGAAACCATATAAGAAGAGTTTAGATGATTGGCATCACATATTTCATTTTTGGTCTTTGGCTGTGCGCTCATGAGAAATATTGTTTGATAATTCCTTAGAAATTTTGTCTATATAGTTGAATAGCTTTGTGATATGTTCCACAGGCAAGCCTAGAGGAAAAAATTGGACAGTTAGATAGTGAGAAAGATTCTTGGGCTGTATCAGAGGTACCTCTTGTTACGTGCATTGTGTTTGCCTTTTCCCCTGTTTTTTTCCCTTCTCAAAGGATTTTGTTTGGTTAATTAGTGAGCTGAGCTCTCACATACCTGTTGGATACTGGGCTGTTTCATCTTGTATCATATGCATTCAAGCGTGCGGGTGCTGGAATTGAAATGTGGTTGAGTGGAGATTTGTCCTTGTTTAACGTTTCTTGGGTTTTGGGATATCTAGACTACTAGATGATGTCTACAGAAGGGCCTACCTTTTCCTTTGTTTTTTTTTTTTTCCCATTGAAAATACAGCATATTTACATTTGGCCAACTTCAATTGCACTGCTTCCATTATAACGGAGTGTCTTGTTTTTCTTTTTTTGGTTTGTTCCCAAATATAGATTCTGTTATTGAAAAGGCAAAGTAGTATTTCTTTACTCTTCTATTTTACTTCTTATTGATAATCAAATATAATTCTCTGTCTTCAAAAGTTTCTAATTTAGAAGGGTGATTTTGGAAAATAGATCAGGTGCTAAAACATTTTCATCAGCCATGCTTAGTGTATGCAGTTGGCTTGAAAGTAAAGCTCTTTGGGACAAGTGCCTCTTATTCTCTTTTGATAAATGAAAAATCTCAGTTATATATGCATATAAAAAACTCTACACATGGCAAAGGGAGAAAAAAGTGGTTAGGTGCTCATTGTATGTTGCTTACTTGGAAATGGTCGGAGGGTTCTTGCACAATGATGTTGTACTCGGAGAGGGATTTAGGAAGGAGAGGAGGGAAGAAAGGGTAGAGAATTAGAGCAAATGAAATGGGAGAAAACTAGAAGAATTGTATTAGAGGATAAACTGGTTAAAAATTTTAAGTTGGAAATGAGTTGGAGGGTTCTTCCACAATGATGCTGTACACTCAGAGGGATTTAGGTAGGAGAGGAGAGAAGAGAAGAAAGGATAGAGAAGTAGAGCAAATGAAATAGGAGAAAACAAGAATAATTGTATTGGAGGAGAAACCGCTTTCAATTCTTAACCCTTAATAATCAAAGTGATGACTATAAGAGATAATGTGGGCGTTCTCTTATAGGCAGCAAAAACGAAAGGAGGAAAAGAGAATCCTTACAGATCAATTATCAAAACTTAATAGGAAATGGAATAAAGTTTTAAACAGTATAACTTCCGACTAAATAAATTTGAAGGTCATGGTAAACTATAATAACCATAATTTCTAAATAAGAAATAACATGCAATAAGATTTCAAGAAAAACGAGAATAAATATTTTGAAGATGTTCCATTAATCGTGCATTGTTGAAGCATGTATCTACTGCAGTTCGTATTTATCTTTTTTATAGTGTTGAGATTGAATTACCAAAGCATTAATGTATATGCTTCTAATTTTGCATATCAATGATTCTACACAGAATACAACCAAAGAAATTGTTGGTAGAATGAATATCGACATCACAAGTCTACGAATGCAGGTATATAGTTTTACCCATGTAGTTATGGTCACATCACTGCTTCTGTTGTTGCTGCCTACTGAACTTCAAATGTGTTTGTAAATGTGGTTCTCATGTGGTCTTCTTGTTCAAGCTAATTGTTGATATATTTGGTTATCCTAGAGGCAGTGTGTGTAGGGCACCGTCATTATGCAGCATAACCTTGTTTTTGTTCTGATATGGTAATTAAAACAAAGCCTGGCAGGTGGTGGAGTTGGAATATTCCAGGAATAGTCTCGTGAAAGAAAACCAACAGCTGAAGGAAAGTGTCTCTGTCCTGAAGTTGCAGCTTCAAAATGTTGAGACTCAACAGAGCATCTCCTCTGCTAACACATCAGAACTTGGAAAGGTTTGTCATCCAGTGCCCTGAGCTTTTATTGGAAGTTAAATTTATGGTCATATGTCTGAGTTTTTGCTGCTGAACACTTCTGCACTGTACACTTTCATTCGTACATTGAGATGCTATGTTCTTTTGTTGTTCACATTTCTGACGAATTGTGATTAAACATACTGAAAAGTCGCTGTTTCTGATGTAGAATGATGCTGAAAAAGAGGACTTGAACTCCCAGATTGAAGCAGCTTGTGCACTGGTGGACAAATTGATCACTGAAAATGCAGAACTTGTTGAGAAAGTAATGGACTGCAATTCTGCATTCCTCATTTTTAACTAATTCCAATGCTTTTAATGAGGCTTTATGTATAGTCTTTAAGTGGGTGTTGAGACCATGTTTGTCAGGTCCATGCATGTGTATGCGTGGGTTTGGGTGCGCGGTTTGCCTTTGCATTCACGCGGGAATGTGTTAGCAAGTATCATCACTTTAATCATCTAACTCTACATTTGTTCTCAGGTGAATGAGTTGTACATAAAACTTGACCAACAAAAGGCAACAGCTAGTCTTTCTTCATCAGCCGGAAGTGATGTCATTCTTAGAAATTCTGAACTTGCCAATGGAACTCCTCCCATGTCTGAATTAAGCGAGTCCACTTTGGGCCTTAAGTCAGAGTCCTTAGATGCAGATCCCCCTGCTGCGGTGCTCCCACAATCTTCAGAACCTGACGCTGAAGAAATTGTGCAAATCCCATTGGATGATAATGAAGTTCCAGATGTGGAGATGCAAGCTGAAGATAAGAGCGGCGTGCCGCTCACGGATGCTCCACTAATAGGAGCTCCTTTCCGGTTAATATCATTTGTTGCTAAATATGTCAGTGGTGCTGACCTGGTCAGCAAAGATGATTCAAATTAGGGCTTGAGCTAGGATACATAATGTTTCCTTCTTTCCATCAAAATTTTTTTTTTTGCCCATATACAAATTTTTATGCAGTAGAGATGGACCAAATTCGAGCCATTACACTGTATTTTTTAAACATACCGAACATGTTTGCTCATCAAAGTGTAAGGAGAACATGCAGAGTTGATAACTTGACACGCACGCCATATTTTGTCTTGAATCTTCTGCTCTTTTGTTTACTAAATGACGAGTCGTCTATTTTCTTATCTCGCACGACCTGACGGCTAGCTAAATAACCAACGCTTTAAGGGGCGTCGTGTTATTGCCGTCACGGAAGGTGCCTCACGTTTTCCAACGTGTTCACGTATAGCCAATCCATTCTCGCCACATCATCACCAAGAAATAAAGAATTCTCCTACACGCTAGTCCTCCAAATTAAAAAAATCATGAGCAATAACAGCCGTCTAATTTGAATATCTTCTATCATCGGCAACCATCGTGCACGATACAGTGAGTAACGTATGAGCAGCCAATGAGAAAGGAGAGGTGAAGCCTCTAAGCCAATAAGAAACAAACACGTGGAATATTTACGTAGCTGTTAGTTGGAAGGCCGTTATGTTAAAAAGAGTCAGTCTTTCTTCTCCACGTGATCACCCTTTTTTGCGAATTGCGAATTGCGATCTCTCTGTTTCTGCTTCTCTTTTTCTCGAAGAGAAAAATAGAAGCAGCCAAGTAATCGGAAAATGGAGGCACGCGGCGGAAGCAGCCTCCGGCGAGTCTTGGTGCTGGCCTTTTGCGTAGCCGGGATCTGGTCGGCTTACATATATCAAGGTGTTCTTCAAGAAACTCTGTAAGTTAGTTTCCTCTACTTTTTATTTATTTAGTAATTATTAATAAATCAAATTTGAAAGCATTATTATTTAATTTTATTTAGATCGACGAAGCGATTTGGTGCAGACGGGAAGAGATTTGAGCAGCTTGCGTTCTTAAATCTGGCGCAAAGTGTAGTTTGCTTAATTTGGTCTTATATAAGTGAGTATTTGTTTTTCTAATTTAATATTGTTTTTTAAAAAATTAAATTAAAATGAATAAATTTAATTTGTCATGTTCAATTCAGTGATAAAGATTTGGTCGACGGGCAGCCGCGGCGCTCCGTGGTGGTCATACTGGAGTCCTGGCATTACAAATACAATTGGTCCTGCTATGGGCATTGAAGCCCTAAAGTATATCAGTTACCCTGCCCAGGTCTTGGCCAAATCATCCAAAATGATTCCAGGTCGGTCCCTCCTTCCCTAGTTGGGTACTTCTGATCTGGTGCTTCCTTCGGTCGGATAAAAGTGGGATCTAGTATGGGTGGTTGTTACGGTGGATTCCACTTTTATATGTGAGCGAGGAAGCACCTAGTAATTTATCTTGAATAACTGATGGGTGGATTGGGAATTTTGAATTGTGCAGTGATGTTTATGGGTTGTTTGGTGTATGGAGTAAGCTACACTGTTCCTGAGTATCTTTGTACTTTCCTTGTTGCTGGAGGGGTGTCTACATTTGCTCTTTTGAAGGTGAGGAACTAATTTAATTAGTTGCTTTGTGATTGTTGTTGTTGTGTGATTGTTCTTAGTTCTTGCTTTTGGTTGGTATGATTTCAGACTAGCTCGAAGACGATTAATAAGCTAGCACATCCAAATGCACCCATTGGATATGGTCTTTGTTTCTTGAACCTTGCATTTGATGGGTTTACTAATGCGACTCAGGATTCACTTACAGCAAGGTATGTTTATTTGTTCAGTCCAAACTTTTGTTTTTGTTTTTGATTTTTTTTTACTATTTCAGTGCTGCTGGCTGTGTATCATATTGTTGTGGTCTTCTGTCGTTTTAGAGGTCAGAAAGTTGAAGTAAATTGGTTCTGTTCTGTTTGTTTCATCATTTTAATGAAGAAGCAATTATTTCCAGTAATTATTAGGTGACCTGAGATGCAACTCCTCCTAGGAAGATCTTTAGCTAATCTGTTGGAAAAATCCTCTCGTATGACTCTAAATTGATGCCCTTTCTGGAAAGAATTTTTTTTATTTTAAGGGAGTGGGAGACTGTGAAGGCAGGCTATGTTGTTTCTCTCTGATATAGGGGTTTATCATCTTCTCGTTTAATGGCCTGTAACACTATCTAAGTTTGTTAGTGGTTTCAGCGTCCTGGGAAAAAGTACTAAGTCTGGTGGTGTTTTGTAGACTGGAGCTTGCCAATTGAATGTTTGAGTCCTAAGTGCTTGGTAGCTGATGGTTATGTTGAGTTGTTTGATGTATGAGGGATATCTACTGAAGTGCATTGGTTCTTCAACATAACCAGGAAGGCTCTTGGTTTTGCGGATTTTTTCCTGCTTCAAATGTTATCTGTTTCTTGTTGATCTTTGGGTGGCGGTGCCATTTCAGTTTCAAAAATGGGTTTTCCAATTGTGCCTTGTTGTATGTCAGCAGGGGGGAGACTTATTTGTCGGGGAAACGCAAGAGCCAAGGGGCTTGGTTTTAGAACTTTAGTTCCTTGAACTCACTAAGCTTTTGAAATCTGAGTGATTGGTATTTGAATTTCTAAGAGTCATAGCTGGTGTTCGAATCTGCTGTTTGTGAGCTCAGTTGTGTTGATTGTTATTTGCCGTTTTCATTTTAAGGCCATAGTTTCATTGCTTAGGTCTCGGTGGAGTTTGTAAGTAGTTCTGTTAGGGCTTGAGTTTATGCAGAGGTGACCTGCTCTGTTCTCTCATTTAGTCTTTGTCATATTGGTTAAGGTCAGGCTTTCTCTGTGTCACAAGGCCATAATCTCATTGATCTCTTTGTAATCTTGCTCCTTTCATAATAATATCATCTGGTCACATCTTTGTGAAATAAATAAACTGGGGCGGCTATGAGGTTTATGTGAATAATGATATAATGTTGGAAAGTATCTCCAGAAGTTTGCTTTTCTTCCTTCTTCCTCTTTTTTTTTTTTTTTAAGAAAAAAAACTTGGGGATATATCACCCTCATTCTTCTCTTCACTCTATGTACATCTTCATTTCTAAAGCATATCTCTCTGTGTTGTTCAGGTATCCAAAGACAAGTGCTTGGGATATAATGCTGGGAATGAATTTGTGGGGCACCATATACAATCTGATCTACATGTTTGGCTTGCCACATGGGATTGGCTATGAGGCAATCGAATTCTGCAAGCAGCATCCAGAGGCCGCATGGGACATTTTGCTCTACTGCCTGTGCGGTGCTGTGGGCCAGAACTTCATCTTCTTAACCATTAGCCGATTCGGGTCTCTCGCCAACACGACCATCACCACAACCCGCAAGTTTGTCAGCATTGTGGTTTCTTCAGTGCTTAGTGGCAATCCCCTGTCAGCAAAACAATGGGGATGTGTAGCCATGGTCTTCTCAGGGTTATCATATCAGATATACCTCAAGTGGAGAAAATTGCAGAAACTGCAGAAGAAGAGAAAGCCTATGTGACTACAACAATTTTGAACTTAATACGTACATCTCTCTCTCTCTCTTTAACTTTCTTTTTATATATATATATATATATAATCAATCTGTATCCGTAAAGATTCAACGGTTGCAAATTTACAAAACCGCCAGTAGGGATTGTAAAATGTAATTGAATAGATACACTTTATTAAGGTACTGAGTTTAGAATGCCGCCTTCGTTCTACAATTTCATCCGATGAACCGCGCTGGCCTTGTTTGTCTTCGGACTTCTTCACCTGATTAATGCTCTACGAATACTAAAATCGTTCTGCCAACTAACGTGTTGATATTTGATTGCTGCTATATCATCTAAACAGGACAATCACACTAGTAGTAAACTCCCAATTGAGTACATGAACTTTAATTTTTTCTTAGCGCACCAATTTTTTCAATCATATCAAAACATGTTATCTCAATCTCGTACAAGGATTTTATTATCCTATATTTTGGTGCACCGACTCTTTCTGCCATACCATTTAAGTATTTTTAGATTTTTTTTTTAATTAATAGTAAGGCAAGTTACCGTTAAAAAAATGCGCTTTTTTTTTTTTTAAACGAAGAGAAGCTGGCTGCAACTACCCCCTTTTTTCACGTCCTGCACAATCTGGCATGAAAAAGATCTATTAGTTTGAGGAACAAATCAACAGTCATCAAATGTCTCCAACTGCTGAGCAGCTGCAGCAAGAAATTAGAGGAGGAGTGATAGCTTCAAGATTCCTTTCAGAATAATGTATGATGGTGAAGCGATGGGTAATCAGGCATGGCATTGGATCGGCGGCTAATGCCATTGGGTTCCGGGAAAGTTACCGTTGAATTAGGTAATCAGCTGGTTATACATGCGTTTAAGTCAAAAAAAAAAAAAAAAAAAAACCTGCCCCAGAATGATAAGAAGCAGACTAAATGTCACACCTTGATTAACAGTTTCATAAGCCAAGGCAAGTATAAATTTTAGTTTTTTTTCAGAAACCACTACTGTTACAATGATAGCTAGGAAGGAGGAAACAAGAGCTAGTCACACCAAATTTGTTAACTAAAATTCTAAAACAATCGAAGTGCGAGGAACTTGTAATTAAGCACTTACATGAGAGCCTCTGTAGTCTTAGCCAGAAACTTCACCGCAAGATCGTCGTTCTGGAACTGGCTGCAAACAGAAATCTCGATGTGGTAAGTGTGGCATATTAATTATGAGGTTTTTATGTGTCTGATCCCTTGTTCTCCTCTGATGATGGGCGGTTCTCAGATTCAGATGGCCCGACTTCTTCAATCATCCTAACTACTTCTTCCATGGTAGGCCTCATGTCTGGCACCACTGCCACACAAGCCATTGCTATTTGAAGCATCTCTACCATCTCCTCTTCGATGTTCTGGTATCTCATTAGCTCCTCGTCAAACACTTCCGCTGTCCATTCCTCTCGAACAACAGACTGGACCCATCTTGGGAGATCAATCACATCATCATGCCCCGGTGATTGAACTGGTGCTTTTCCCGTCAGCATCTCAAGGAGGACAACACCAAAACTGTAGACGTCAGATTTCTGAGTAGATTTTCGTGTATCAATCACTTCTGGAGCCCGGTAGCCTGCACTTCTTGATGGGACACTAGGGTAACTCAATAGAGGAGTTAAACCAAAATCTGAGATGCATCCGTGGAGGTCTTGCATCAGGAGTACATTGGAGGACTTGATGTTGCCATGAATGAATTTCCCTCCACAAGCAGAATGGATATAGGCGATGCCTTTTGCAGTTCCAAGGCAGATCTTTACTCTGGATTCCCAATCTAGAGCAGTTCGTCCAACTTCCCTGTTTCCTGCAGGTCACATACGGAGAATTATGATGACAGGAGGAATCATACAATTAAAAATGATATAACTGCCATCAGAAATAGAGGAAGCCATTAACCGTGTTCTTCATTTCAAATAATCCCAAGCTTAACACAATCATCCTATCTTTTCACCAAAGTATGATGCAGATTAAATTCTTTGCACTTGTTTTTTGATTTAAGCATGCTATACAAAGTCTAGCTATCGCTGATCAGTACCGAAACACGCAAGAAGAGGAGCAAGTCTTGGAAAAGAAGGGAGAAAAGAACAAGATGGTAAGCGAAACATACCATGCAACACCGTGAAAAAGCTGCCAGATGGTGCATAGTCATAAACCAAGAGTTTCTCATCCTTGGAGTAGTAATAAGCGCGAAGAGGCATGACATGTGGGTGCCGGGCTACACTCCCAACAATCTCCATCTGTTGCTCAAACTCCTTTTTCCCAACCACCACTTCTTTCAACCTCTTCACAGCCACCGTCATACCCTCCTCCAAGATGGCCTTATAGGTTGTCCCATAACTCCCCTTTCCTAGCACTTCAGCTGAAGCTCTTAATAAATCCTCAAGGTCGAAATTGCAAGAACAACCTTCAAAAAACACCAGCTTGTTCTTCTCAGCTTCTTGCACCCCACTCCCAAAGTCTTTACTGGGCTTCTCAGTCCTGCCCCCCTTCCCTTTTAGCACACCATTACATTCACCACTTTTTTTCTTCACACAGCAAACCACAATCATTACAAGTAGAAACAATAGCAATGCAGAACTTCCAACTGCAATACCAATGATATATCCCCTACTTAGTTTCTTCTTGGAGCCATCACCTGGTCTTTTAGTCACTGTTGGAGGTGGTGATAAGGAAGTGGGGCTCGCAGAAGGTGAAGGGGTAGATGCATTACACAGTTTTAGTGGTGGTCCACACAGCATATTGTTCCCTTCAAAGGAGGAGGTAGGAAACTTTTGGAGGGCAGCTGGAATAGAACCATTCAAGAGATTGTAGCTCAAATTTAATTGCGTGATCCCTGATATATTGAATTCAGGTATGGGTCCTGAGAGTAAATTGTTTTGGAGGCTCAAGCTAGTAAGGTGTGTTAAATTTTGCATGGCAGCTGGAATAAGTCCAGTGAAGGCATTGAATGAAAGGTCAAGCATGCTAGTCCGGGGAGAGAAGGAAGATGGGATGTTACCTGAGAAATTATTATGTTGAAGATATATGGAGTGGAGCGAAGGAAGGGAGAGTAAATCTGCTGGGAGATCCCCGCTAAGGAAGTTGGACCGGAGACTGAGGATCGTTAGGGAATCCAGTTTCCCAAGTGTTTTGGCTGGAATAGGACCATAGAGTCCAACACCAGGGAGGTGGACAGCAACCACACGGGAGCCTTCTGTGTTGCAAGCGATACCAACCCAAGAGGTGCATATTGGGGTGCTAGAGTTCCAGTTAAGTTTTGGGCTATGAGGAACTGCAGAAGCAAATTCAAGGAGGGCTTGTCTATCAGAAAGGAGGGCAGCCA
>Ga0325405_1005508_pt1 | contig 12876 bp, 7 predicted proteins | sample PopdelMetagenome_21_FD_205663 | JGI IMG/M metagenome (GOLD analysis project Ga0325405, IMG submission 205663) | Populus deltoides microbial communities from Bellville, Georgia, United States - Xylem-Control-R2 | ecosystem: Host-associated > Plants > Phyllosphere > Stem > Wood/Secondary xylem... | reverse complement strand
TCACTCCCAAATATTCTTTTAATATTGACAGTTGTCATTCAACCAGATTTCCAATTTAATTTTTCATTTAGATTATATGCATGTCCACCGCTATTCATTAACAGAACTTCAAAACACGCGAGAATTTACCTATACATGAATATATTATAGACCAGAGATAATTTTTTGTGGATTTTTTGTCCGTGTATGTATTCTGGACTAAGAAACAATTAACTGTGGATTTGTATAATTGTTTTTCTATATATTAAAATATATGTGGATTTTTTACTGTACATGCACTGTGGATCAAGATACAATTCACTGTGGACGACATTGTAGCACCCAGAGAGCGTTTCTTTCCTATGATTTTAGTCAAGAATTGCAGCTGAGTGCATAACATCTCTGTCAAAAATCGTTGGGTCTAGCTTTGGTAGTCGAACCCCACGTTGTTGGGTTTGGTTGACAAGTCAGACCCAAAACACTTTCCAGACACTATAGCGCCTATGGGGGGAGAATGGCAATCGGTTAATGCACAAGGAGTTCTAATGTACATGAATGCATTGTGGACTAAGAGACAATTCTCTGTGGACTTACTGTACATGTATGAACTGTGGACCAAGAGATAATTAACTGTGGACTTCCATAGTTGCTTTGCTATGTATTAAAATGTATGGGGATTTTTTACTATACATGCACTGTTGATCAAGACACAATTCACTATGGATGACACTGTAGCACCCTGGGGGGCGTTTCTTTCCTGTGATTTTAGTCAAGAATTACGGCTGGGGCGTGGCATCTCTACCAAAAGCTGTTGGGTCTAGTTGACAAGCTACACTCAAAACACTTCATAGACACTGTAGCGCCTGTAGGGGGAATGGCAATCGGTTAACGCACAACTAGGTAAGGGAATCTCATTTTTTTTCGCGTGCAGCATGTTCCGGAGGAGATTACCCCTTCCTCGAGCCAGTCCAGTCAATAAAAGGGAAGGCCTGCTAATTGCATTTTAGGAGTTTGAACACCATCCCATTTCAACCAAAAATACAACCCTGTTAAAGGTATCAAATGGATCCTGCACACGTCAGGACCCAACACTCAATTAGGTCCTGCACATGTCAGGACCCAAAGCAAATTACATGTATTTAATAAACGTGATACTATTTCTCAAGCAAACCATAACAACTCTTCCAATGTTATAGAGAGACCCAATATAAGAGCAAATAGGTGTTATTAGTGATGCCACAGCCCCGCTTATTTAATGTACAAATTGACAGCAAACAGCTCTCCCTATAGTGTAGCTAACCTAAGAAAACAGCTGAACAAAGGCTAGCCAAGCCAAACCTTACGCGGGTTAATAAAAACAACAAAGAACCAAACAAATCCCCAACAAACTCAACCAAAGTCTGCAATAGCCAACCCAACCGTGAGCCTAAATGAAAGGGAAAAAAAACTCAAGGGACTGTTACAATCCACAGTCCCATGAGTCTTAATGAACAATATTTTTACAACATAATTTAGGTTCTGAGACAATTCACTGTGGACTTACTGTAAATATATGCACCGTGGACCAAGAGACAATTAATTGTGGACTTACACAATTGCTTTGCTATGCATTAAAACGTATGGGGATTTTTTTACTCTACATGCACTTTGGCCCAAGATACAATTAACTGTGGACGACATTGTAGCACCCTGGGGGGCGTTTCTTTCATGTGTTTTTAGTCAAAAAAAAAATTTCCTTTACTTCAAATTAAGATTTTTATTACTTTTAATTTTGTTCTCTAATATTGTCATATTAAAGTTGATGCAGCTCTCAAAAGTTTTTTGAATCGCATCGTATATTTTATAAAATTTTATTATTGTATAAGAGAATTTTTGAACACTACAATCCATTCAAAAATAATTTATAAATATTATAATATAATTTTATTTTGGGTAATAGAAGATATGTTAATTTTATAACATTAGTGTATGAGATTCAAAGTTTTATCAATGTTTTATTGTCTTTAGATTTTTTATGCAGTGGTTTTGAATTATATATATTATTAAATGCATGTAATATTGGGTAAAATTGTTTTGGGTCCTTACATGTGCAGGATCTAATTGGGTGTTGGGTCCAGCAAGTGCAAGACCCCAAACAACTTTGGGTCCTGCTGGATTCAGGACCCAAATAGCTTTGGGTCCTGCGGGTAGGGGTGAGCAAAAAAACCGAACAACCGAGAAAACAGAGAAAACCGAAAAAAATAACCAAAAAAACCGAACAAAAAAAAACCGAATTAACCGATTAAAAAATTACAAAAAAATTCCAGTTCGGTTCGGTTTCTAAAATCTAAAACCGAACCGAACCGAACCGAACCGAACCGGTTCAACCAAGCAAGCACTTAAAAAAAGAAACGGGTATAAATAGCATGTTTTCCTAACCCTAAACCTAAATTAACTTTCCTCTAAAAACAAACCTAGCCGCCCCCTTCCTTACTCTCTGCATCTCTCCATCTCTCTTTTCCATTTGCTCCCTGCATCTTTACTTTTTGATTCTCCTTCATTCTCCTTTATTTGTTAAGCTCGGCTCCATGCTCCATGCTCCATGCTCCATGCTCCATGCTCGCTCCATGCTCCTTCTATTTGAAAGGCACGCCAACATCTTCACTTTTGTAATTTTACTTTTAATTGTTTTATTCCTTCTATAGGAGACATGTCCCTCTTTATTTTTTCTTTTAATTTTTTTATCCTTCTTCTTTCTATTTCTCACATAATCATGTAATTATTGTATAATTTTTCATGCACATGTAACCAAAGAAGATTATCATGTTGAACCAGTAAAAGGCTTCTCTGTGCTCTCCTTGATGTTGGTATTGTGAGAACAAAAATTCAAAATCAAGTTTGGCACTCGATGGATTATGAGCAGATGAGGATCTATGTAAACTATCTTTTGATCTTCCCTTTGTTTTTTTTTTTTCTAGTCAAATGACCTCTGTTCTTTCCTTTTGTTCGTCATACATGCCCAACCATTTTAAGAAAAAGCCATGTTGAGAAAGCACAGATCTGTGAAAATAAGCACAGATCTGTGAAATTAAGAACAAGACGAAGATAGAATTCCTGAAAAAATATGATCAGTGAAAAAACTCAGAATAAAAACTCAATTGAAATAATTTCGGTTTAAATTGGTTTGGAAGGTAAAAAAACCGAACCGAACCGAACCGAATATGGTCGGTTCGAACCGGTTTTCGGTTCGGTTCAAAAACTTGAAAAAAAATAATTTCGGTTTGGTTAATTATTTTGGTCCAAAACCGGACCGAACCGGAAATGCTCACCCCTACCTGCAGGGTAATTTTAGGTCCTGCACCCGTTGGATCCAAAGCTATTTCGGGTCCTACACCCATTAGACCCAACACTCAAATGAGTCTTGCATCCTGCAGGACCCAACACCAAATTGGGTCCTGCACATGTTAGGATCCAATTTATCACTGTCCATTATAATAATTAGAATTAAATTTCACTTAAAACGCCCGCAACATCACGCGGGCATCATTAATATATTTGAAGGGTAAACTTCAAAAATTATTATTATTATTATTATTATTATTATTATTATTATTATTATTATTATATTTGAAAACAAATATTATTACCATGGAAGAAAAACCATAGTTGTTTTTTGGGTCCTACTGCCACCAAGACCAAATGGCTTTGGGTCCTGCTACACGTATTAAAGTTGGGTTCTGCCCCCAGCATGACCTAAGACTTTAATTTTTTTTTCATATGGTAAATAGAAAATAAATAGATTTGACTTCTTACACCTGATTTACATTTATTTTCCAAAATAAATTGATGAGATTTTTTTATATTATACAAAAGTTGAGCGATGATAAAAAAAAAAATCATTTCAAGTTGGGTTGAATTTTCTAATTAAATCATGATATTTTTTTAATGTTTTATGTTATTTTTTTTAAAAAAAATGTTGAGATTATGTCCGGCTGTGAAGCCAAACCCAAGAAATTTTCAAATTTTAATTTTTTCATTTACTTCAAAATAATATTTTTTTTCATATCTATCAATTCTTATTAATAAAAGAGATACAATCTATTCATTTGATTCACTATCACAACCCAATAGTAGATTTGTGGGCATTGGGATCGCTTTGCTCCTTCTCTATGCATATTTGTTGGGTCTGGCTTGGGTTTGCCAGGGCAGCTGGAACAATATCCTATTTTTATATTCTAAAAAATGTGGTGATGATAATGTTTATTTTTTGTCTTTCAACAATGCTTTGAAAAAAATTTAATAATTTTTTATTTCTTTCTTTACTTCAAATTATTATTTCTTTCTTAGTTCATATTAAAATGTTTTTGTATTATTTTGATGTGATTATATAAAAAATAGATATTTTAATATATATTTTTAAAATTATTTTAAGATATTTCCAAATTTCTTCCTCTTGATATGTTTTTTTTCTTTTATTGATGATATATTTTTTTTTTCATTTCAGGTTGGGTTAAATTTTCTTATTAAAGCATGTTTGTTTTTGCGTTTCAAAAATACTTTGAAAAAATTTTGAAATTTTTTTATTGTTTTCTTTACTTCAAATTAATATTTTTGATATTTTTATATTTTTTTTTAATATTGAGATTGGGTATAGCTAGGCTGTCAGACTCAAGGAGAACATATTCAATTGGGTCCTGCTAAGTAGAGCCGAGTCGAGCTGGGTCCTACCCCAGAAAGATCCAAAATCGCTTTGGGTGCTCCTGCGGCTGAACCCATCAGCCTTGGCTCCTGGTATGAGCAGGACCCATCTGTGTGGGTCATGTTCGTAGCAGGACCCAATGCTTTCAAAGCAGTGGTGGGCTGTCCTCCAGGACCCATCGGTGTGGGTCATGTCCGTAGCAGGACCCAATGCTCTCAAAGCAGCTGTAACACCCCACCCTACTAGTAAGATATTGTTCGCTTTCGCCTACGGACCTCACGGATTTGTTATTGGCAGCCACGCATAGCCGCAAAACGTGTCTTACTAGTCAAGGTGAGCATGCTCATACAAGGCCTTCCCCCAAGTCCTCACCCACCGATATGGGATATTACAAGCCACCCCCTTAAGGAGCCCAACGACCCCGTCGACACCATCGAACAACCAGTAAGTCGGGCTCTGATACCAAATGTCATAGTCCGGCCTCACCTGCCAGATATTGTCTGCTTTGGGCCTTAGCGTCCTCATGAAAATGTCATAGCGGGGCCCAACCTGCCAGATATTGTTTGCTTTGGGCCTTACCGCCCTCACGGATTTGTTCTTGGCAGCCACACATGGTCCCAAAACGCGTCTGACAAGTTAGCAACCAGCACTACTAATAAGGGCAGCAACCAACTCCCCACCCGCCGATGTGGGATATTACAATCCACTTCCCTTAAGAAGCCCGATGACCCCGTCGGCACCATCGGACAGCCAGTGAGGTCGGCTCTGATATCAAATGTTACAGCCCGCCCCACTAGCAAGATATTTTCTGCTTTGGCCCATAGGCCTCATGGATTTGTTCTAGCAATCACGCATGACCCCAAAACGTGTCTTACTAGTCAAGATGAGCATGTTCATATAAGACCTTCCCTCAAGTCCTCACTGGCCAATGTGGGATATTACAGCAGTGGTGAGTTGTCCTTCAGGTCAGTGTGGGTCCTGTCCGTAGCAAAACCCAATGCTTTTAAAGCAGCGATGGGCCATCCTTCAGGACCCATCGGTGTTGGGTCCTGCGACTAGTAAGACCCATAAAAAAGCGTTGGGTCCTGCTTTAAGAAGGATCCAATACTGTAATGTGTTTTTCTTTTCTTTTATTTTTTTCACATGGTGAAGAGGAAATATTATTATATTATTATATTATTGTTATTGTTATTTTTATCATTAATAAATTCAAAGAAAAAAAAGGGAACCACCAAAAAGGGAATTTGTTTGAAGAGGAAAGGGCTGCAAAAAATTTAGGATGAGGAAACACTGCACCAGGCTGGTATATAAAAATTCATCGTAAGAAATTAATTTAATTTAATCAAGGAATCTCTTTCAAAGAATGGGAAAACTGTCCCTGTTGTGACTGATTTTATCTTCTGTGCATTATAGATCAACCTTCATAAAGTGGCTCAGAGGATTGAACAGTTTGATGCACCTGAAGATGTTTTTCAAGCCATTGTCGGAAATGCAGTAAGGTTGAATAGCAATGGAAGCACTGCTGAAGATATTCTGCATGAGTTTAACACAATGAGGATTTAGCCAGTGTAAGTTTTATGAGACCTATCAGCTTTAGGTTCTGCCGCAAGTAAGGCCCATCAAAAAGCATTGGGTCCTATTTCAGCAGGACTCAATAACTGTAATATGTGTTTTTTTTTTAATTTTTTTACAGGTAAAGAGAAAATAATAATAATAATAATAATAATAATAATAATATTATTATTATTATTATTATTTTATTGTTGTTGTTATTATTTTTATCATTAATAAATTTAAAGAGAAAAAATTATTAAGATCGAAGAAAAATCATAAATTTTATTTCAAGAGATTAAAAAATATAAAAACTTGAAGCGGATAAATTTAATATTATTATTAATATTAAAAATATTATAAAGAAAAAAAAAGCTGCTAGAGGAGCGGTTATTAAGCAAAGCATCATCAAAAATTTTTTGATTAGCATCATATACTTTATAAATTTTTGGTATTATATAAGAGAATTTTTGAACACTACAATTAATTAAAAAATAATTTATAAATTTTATAATATAATTTTATTTTGAATAATAAAAAATATATTAATTTTATAATATGAGATTCAAAGTTTTATCAATATTCTATTTTCTTTAAGTTTTTATGTAATAATTTTGAATTATATATATTATTAAATATATACAATATTAAATAAAATTACTTTGGGTCTAACGTGTGCAGATCCAATTGAGCGTTAGGTCTAACGAGTGTAGGAGTGAAAACAACTTTGAGTCCTGCAGGGTGCGGGACCCACAATACCTTTAGGGATATCTCAATTTACATGCCTACTTGATTGCTTCCTAAACAAGATGTGCATTTCTGCTGGAACCAGCTGGCTTATACATCCACCGTCACTTCTTCTTAATATAATTTATATTTTGAAATTATAGAAAAAGGGGTTGGGTCTGGCTTGGGTTCAGCTGGACTAATATTCTTTATATATATATATATATTCTAAAAAAATTTGGTGATGATAAAGTTTTTTTTTTATTTTCAATAATTCTTTGAAATTTTTTTGATAATTTATTATTTTTTTTCTTTACTTCGAATTATTATTTTTTTCTTAGTTCATATTAAGATATTTTTGTATTATTTTTTATGTGATTATATAAAAAATAGATTTTAACAAATTAAAAATATTATCTTAATATATTTTTAAAAAATATTTTAAGATATTTTTATTTTTTTTCCTCTTCAAAGTTTTTTATTTTATTTTTCAACAATGCTTTGAATTTTTTTTGATAATTTGTTATTTCTTTCTTTACTTCAAATTATTATTTTTTTCTTAGTTTATATTAAGATGTTTTTATATTATTTTGATGTGATTATATAAAAAATAGATTTTAACAAATTAAAAATACTATCTTGATATATTTTTAAAAAAATATTTTAAGATATTTCCATTTCTTTTCCTCTTCAAATGTTTTTTTTCTTTGCTTTTTTTATTGTCAGAACCCAATGCTTGTAAATTTTTTTCTTTGCTCTCATGAAAAAAAATTAAATGTTTTAACAACATATAATCAAGTATCTCAAAAATTTTAAAAAATATAAAAATACATGTTGTGTTTTAGTATTTTTAAAAAATATATATTTTCATGCATTTTATATTTAGAGTGTGTTTGGCAGTGTGGTAGCGGTTGCTTTTCAAATAGCTTTTTGTGCCGAAATACATGTCAATGATTTTTTTTATTTTTTAAAAATTATTTTTAACATCAGCATATCAAAATGATCCAAAAAATATAAAACGCACTCAATTTTAGTAAAAAAAATTCAAAATTTAATAAAACATAGATTAAAATACACAGCCGAACATGCTCTTGATATTTAGAAGGCGACTTCCTAACCTCTCACATCAAGCGTTCACGTGGTTACTGTTCTTTTAACGGAGGGAGCGAAAAAAAACAGAGAAGCGAGACCATACAAGCGTGTGGAGGGACATGGTCTGAGACAGGCTACCGAATATGGAACATGCCTTGGCAGGAAAATATAGCAAAGGAAATGAAAGTAAAATTTAGATTCGGCTGTATGCAGGGTGTTGGGTCCAGTGAGTGCACGACCCAAAATAGATTTGTGTCCACCGGGTGCAGGATCTAATTGGGTATTGGCACGTATAATAAAAAATCCCCATACGTATTTTTTTGCGTACACTAGATTATCCAGAAAATCAATTAGACGCAAATTAATAAATTTGAATAAAGATGTCATGCACACACATGGTATCCTAGATTGCATTGTGTAATTCTTTTGTTTTTTAAAGTTACAACACATGTATAAAATGTAATAAAGTTTTCATGCATTAATAGAACTTGTTACACTTTCAAACATATATTTGTTTGTCATGCATCCTGACCCAACACCCAATTGTATTCTATACATGTCAGGATTCAAAGCAATTTTACCCAATATTAAATATATTTAATAATATATATAATTTAAAAATACTGCATAAAAAATTTAAAGACAATAAAACATTGATAAAACTTTGAATCTTATACACTATCATCTATTATCCAAAAAATATATATATATATATATTATAAAATTATAAATTATTTTTTAATTGATTGTAGTGTTCAAAAATTCTCTTATATAATACCAAAAATTTATAAAGTATATGACGCAAATTAAAAATATTTGGAGAGCTTCATTAATTTTAATATGATAATATTAGAGAATGAAATTAAAAATAATAAATATCTTAATTTGAAGTAAAGGAAAAAAAATTTATTTTTAAAAGAATTTTTAAAAGGTAAAAACAAACATATTTAAATAAAAAAATCCAACCGAATCTTAAATGAAAAAAAATCTCATCTACCATTTTTATGCAAAAAAAGACAAAATGAGATTCGATTTCCACACATAAGGAAGGAAGGTTAGATGCCTTTGACATGGTTGTATTTAAGCATTTTTTAAACGCATTTTAATTTTATCAGTTTGGGATTCAATACCAAGCTAATGTTTTGCGTAATAACCGCTCGTCGAGCAATTTCTCCTTTTCCTTTTCTTCCACCAGGCATTCATTGTAGCAGCTTGCTTGGGTCCTACTGGGCACATGACCCAACTCTAATGGGTCAAACAAAACTCAACGCCATTGGGTCCTGGTGGAAGCTGGACCCAAAGCTACCCCCAACAAGACCTAAAATACCTTTGGGTTCGGCTGCATCCGGACCCATCATTGTTGGGTCTTGGTCAGCATGACCAAAAATACCTTTGGGTCCGGCTGATAGCAGGACCTATTTGAGTTGCGTGTTGTTGGAAGTGGACCCATCCATTTTAGGTCCTGCTGCAACCAGGACACTTCAGTGTTGGGCCTTGCCCACAACAGGACCTATAAGCATTGGATCTACTTGGGGTAGCACCATCAGCGATGGCAGGACCCATCAGCATTGGGTCCTGCCCCCAACAGGACCTAATAGTGTTGGGTCCTACTAAGCAGCCGGAATTAGAACCCAACAGCAATGGGCTTTGCCTCCCACCTCACCATGATCCAACGCCTAATTGGACCCTGTTGCCACTGGACCCAACAGCTTTGGGCCCTGCCTACCATCGTGACCCAACACCCAATTAGGCTCTTCTACCACTAAGACCCAACAGGCAACATCTTTGGACACTTTGTTAACCAGAACCCAACAGCTTGGGTCATGCCTAGAGCAGAACCCAACGCTTTGGGTCCTACTAAAAGGCCAGGCCCAACAGCGTTGGGTGGGTTTTTTTTATTCAAAATCTAAGCCTGCAATTGACCTGGAGCAAACCAATCGACTTGTCGAGTCAACCCAAAACTCAAGTGATCTGGCAAAAACCCGGAAGGGATCTTTTTTTTTTCAAATGTATTTTTTCTCCTACCCTAGACCCTTATTCTTTTATATTTTCTAGATGGTTTAAATACAAAATAAATTGACATGACAGGTTAAAAAACCAAAAACTAAAAAAGTATACAAAACATCCTCCTTTTTGTTTTTTGTTTAGGATCTTTTTTAATTTTTTTTAATTATTTGACAACCACACATTGTCTAACCAAATCCAATTCTTTCTCAATTTGTTCCTCAAAAAATCTGATTCGTGCAAATTATTTCCCTAACTAACAAAGAGGTCTTGGTGGAATTGCCACGTATGAAATTGAACAGCAATTTTGCAAAGAAATAGCCCATTTCTTTCTCGAGAAGAGATGGGAACATACTCAATATCATTTGATTGAATAGAAATTAAAAATTATTAAAATTATCACCATTAATAAATTTGAAAAATAATATTATTACTATCAAAGAAAAATAATAAATTTTATTTGAAGGGATTAAACACTTGGGCCAAACAAATTTAATATTATTATAAATATTATTAAATTCATTAATATATTCAATTTTAAATATATTTTATTACTATTGAAAAAAACATAGATTTGATTTGAAGGATAAAATCAATTATTATTATTATTATTATTATTATTATTATTAACTTGGGTTTGGCATCCCTACTCTTTAGTAAGTTTAAAATTGTTATGAATATGAAAAATATTATTATTTCTATTATAAATATTGTTATTTTTATTATAATTAATATTAAAAGTTTTATTATTTGTACTATAAATATTTTTATTTTTATTATAATTAATATTATTAATATAGTAATTAACAAATTTGATATTGAAAAACAACCATAGATTTAATTTAAAGGCTAAACTTAAAAAATTTTATTATTATTATCATTAATAAAAGAATTTTTTTTCCTTTTGAGATTTAGTTGGATTTCCTTATTTAACCATGTTTTTTTTTTTGCCTTTCAAAAATGTTTTTAAAAATAAAATAAAAATTCCTACACTTCAAATTAAGATTTTTATTATTTTTAATTTCGCTCTCTAATATTATCATATTAAAGTTGATGGAGCTCTCAAAAACTTTTTGATTCGCATCATATATTTTATAAACTTTTGGTATTATATAAGAGAATTTTTGAACACTACAATCGGTTAAAAAATAATTTATAAATGTTATAATATAATTTTATTTTTGGTAATAGAAGATATGTTAATTTTATAACATTAGTACATGAGATTCAAAATTTTATCAATGTTTTATTGTCTTTAGATTTTTAATACAGTGGTTTTAAATTATATATATTATTAAATACATGCAATAGTAGATAAAATTACTCTGGGTCTTGTCGTGTGCTGTACCAAATTGGGTGTTGGGTCCAGCGGGTGTAGGACCCAAAATAGCTTTGGGTCCTGCCGGATGCAAGACCCAACGCCCCTGGGTTTGACTTTGATGACCGGACCCAACGTTGTTAGATCTAGTTGACATTTCCAGACCTAGAACACTTCCAAAAGGTGTCAATAACATTGGGCCCTGCCTACCAGCCAGACCCAACAGAGTATTCTCAACACCTAATTGGGTCCTGTACCCGTTGGACCCAACACCCACATGGGTCCTACACCAAGTCAAATCCAAAGTAATTATAGGTCTTGCATATGTAGGACCTAAAGGTAATAGCTTTGGCTCAAATCCATTCCTCATGAGCTGTGCCACTCAACTTCTATGTTGCGTCTAAATATTGACTGCTCTCATAAACTACAATCAAGTGAACTCCCATCTCTTTCTAAGAATATAGCATCTTTGCTCATGGCATGGCTGCGCAGCCTAACATCTTTACAAGAACGGAAATTGGGTCCTACTAATCAGCAGGGCCGCTTCTGGGCCCTTCTATCGGACCTAAATAGGTCTGGCTTGCACCAAATTCAATACCCTTAAAAGATTCTATACTATTTGTTATTGATGCGTTGCAGAACGCGGGCCAATATGCTAATCTTCTTTGAAATGAAGTGGAAATAATGTTGATACCATGTACCTTGTGGCTTCTAGTTGTATGAGTTTATGGATGCTTGTAATTTGTAAGCGTGGAGTAATTATTAATAGTAAATTACTTTGAGCATTCTATGGTTTGATTTTTTTTTTACTAACTCAATCTAAGTAAATTTTAGAGATATCATAGCCTTTATTTAAATTTGAGTTTATTGAATTATTATTATTTATTAGGTTTATCTATATTCATTAAAAATATCTTATTAGACTTAAGATTCTTTCTAGTATAAATATTTTTTGTAAATATTTTTTTAGGTTAGACTATTTAAAAAAAAAAACAAATTGGTATTCTTGCTATCTTTTATAGTTGATTGATTCTCATACTAAGTTCTTAATTAAATTTGCAAAGCTCTTTGAATGATTGATCAATTTTATTGTGATTTTATAATCACTCGTTCGTGTTTTTTATATAGGCATAGAGTGAAGGTGATCATTGCGTATAATTTTGATTATTCATGGCAGGTTCTTGTTAATCAAGTTGTAAGTTATTTAAATTTGATTTTAAAATATCTTATGAGATGTATAAAAAAACTCATAAAATATTATACAAGTCTAAGAAGAAAATAAATTATCACAAAAACAATATAATTAAAGTGTGTGTGTGTGTCTATATATATATAAAAGCACTGATAACTTTGGTGTCGCCAATCATAGGACTAGCAGCCAGAGAAATTCCCAAGAGCATTACCATGCAGCCTTTCATCCAATACAAACTAGAAAATCAATTACAAGAAACAAAATGAATTTAATTTAATAATTATTAAACAAATACCAAGCAGATGATACTGTTCGATGTTGTACAGTATCCAAATT
>Ga0325405_1005505_pt1 | contig 12878 bp, 6 predicted proteins | sample PopdelMetagenome_21_FD_205663 | JGI IMG/M metagenome (GOLD analysis project Ga0325405, IMG submission 205663) | Populus deltoides microbial communities from Bellville, Georgia, United States - Xylem-Control-R2 | ecosystem: Host-associated > Plants > Phyllosphere > Stem > Wood/Secondary xylem... | reverse complement strand
TGGCAACTGGCAACTGGCAACTGGCAACTGGCAACTGCTGCACCGAAAAGAAAAATAAACGTTGCAAATGTGTTTTTTATTCTTCTTGCTGTAGTTGTCATGGATGCACGTGGCTTTTAAATCCACCATACCACTTCGAGAAAATTTATATTATTCTATAATTAACTGGTTGCTGACGACAATTTCTTTTTCCAGGGCGAATGCTCACGAGAGTAGTTTTAGCCAAACACCTGCTTTGTTAATATGAGTTGCTTCCGGGCATGCCTTTAATTTTCATAAATTATGTATTTTCTTTAGTAATAATGCCAAGCCTAATGTAGATTTTATATTTCGGGTATTATAGAAGTCGTCTCCCTGTTGCATCTTGGAAGATATTTAGGGTTCCTGTCACTTACCGGACGGAATAAAAGGGCGGTATTTGCTTTCATTCGAGATGGGATGTGGAGGAGGATTCCAGGTTGGAGAAATCGCATGCTATCGAAAGCAGGAAAAACAATGATGATTACGTCTTTCGCTCAAGCTCTTTCTACCTGCAGAATGGGAGTTTTTCTATTACCCTTTACTCTATGCGAGGAAGTGCAAAGAATGATGAACAATTATTGGTGGGGCAATAATGGAAAAAATGGACGAGGCATCATTTGACAAAGATAGGATAGACTTTGTCAAAGAAAAGATAATGGTGGTATGGGTCTTCGTAACTTACATTGCTTCAATATATATGGCACTTATTGGCAAGCTAGCTAGGATGGAAATTAACAGTCGAATAACTTTATTTAGTGAGTAAGATATCCTCAGAGCAAGATAATTCCCTAGAGAGGACTTTTCGAATGCCAGTTTAGGGCATGGGCCTAGCTTTGTTTGGCGAGGTATTCTCAGCTCACGAGAGACAGTCATAAGAGGCACCAGATGGCGTATTGGCACGGGTACAAAGGTTAATGTTTGGTCAGATGCATGGTTGTGTAATGACACTAATAAAAATGTGGAGACTCCCGTGATGGAAGGCCTTGATTCTATGTTGGTGCGTGACCTTATCACGGACAATGGAACTGGATGGGATGAGTGCTTAATAGATTCTCTTTTTTAATCCGTAGATGAAACCTCAATTTTGAGCATTCCTTTATCTTCAAGAGGAGTGAAGGATGGATTGATCTGGCATTATAGAAAAAATGGATCTTATACCTGCAAATCACGATACCATGTAGCTATAGAGATGGATGGACCCAATTTTGGAGACAATTCAGATAAGAAATGGAGAAGGTTATGGAATTTGAAGATACCACCGAAGATCAAATTAACTCTTTTTATGGAGATCTTGTCAGGATTGCATTCCTACACGAGCTCGGCAACTTCAAAAAGGAATTGAGGTCAATGATGTTTGTGTTTTTTATGGATCTGCAGGTGAGACACAAGAGCATGTCTTTGTTCATTGCTTATTTGTGAAGTGTTGTTGGCAGAAGATTGGTTTGACTACTCAGATGATTGCATCAATTACTTTCCAGCAATGGCTTTTGATCAATCAGTTTAATTTGCTGGATGAGAATTTGCTGCTGAAGGTTGCAGTGGTCGTGTAGTCCATTTGAAGCCACATAAATGATAAGGTGTGGACCAACAAGGCTCTGTCAGCTTACAATGTAGTCAAAGGGAGTAGACTTCTTAAAGGCCAGGAAATCTGCACATTCCATTCCTATGCGCTCAAGAATCCACCAGTCCTCCATACAAGCTTGGGAGAAGCCTCATGTTGGATTCTTCAAGTGCAACGTGAATGCAGCAATTTTGTAGATATTATAGCTATGGGAACAAGTTCTGTTGTCAGGGTGCTGGACAACCAGATGAGTGTTTACAGCTACAATGGCTGAGGCTTTGGCACTTAAGGGAGTCTTGCAAAAACTGATTTCATTAAATCTCAGTAATGTCATCATAGAGATTGATGTTAAAGCTGCAGTGGACGATCTTGTTTCAGCTCATACTGATAATACTGAGTTTGGTCTACTCCTCTAAAACTGCCACCTGATGGTTGTTGGTGCTCTTAATTATAGAGTAAACCATATTAATTACGAGAATTGCAAACATGGTAGCTAATTGTTTAGCCAGGAGTTCTGATCAATTTGTGAGCCCACTCACCATGAGACATGTTTCAGAGTTTCTTTGTTCTGTATTACAGAATCAAACTTAATAAACAAGCTCTTCATTTCAAAAAAAAAAAAAAAAACTAGTTGTTGTTATGCCCGCTGTGTTTAATTTCCAAGTCATAAAAAAAGGGGTTCATTATTATAAATATGTTTTCTAATATTATAAAAGACTATAAATATATAATGAATTCAAAATATTTATATATAATTATAAATTATAAAAGTAGTTGTGGGTGTTGGTTAAATATCAGAACTAAAAATTCATCTCAATAATAATAGGCAAAAGATAAAGGTGTATGTAAATATTTTATAAGTATAAACTGTAAATAGTCTTGTTAATTAATGGTGATACATGTACAATAAATTATATTATGGAATAGAAGAAATAACATGAGACCATTTTCAAATTCAATTTTTATTTAATTCTATGACAATTAAAATAAATATTTTAAAGAGTTCAAAGGGATTAAAACTCTCGAGAAAAAAATGTATTTAGTTAAAATCCTCACCTTTTCTTTATATGTTTTCTTTTTTCTATTTTGACAAAAGGATTTTTTTGTTAACAAATTGATTTTTGAACACTAAAATCCTAGATTTTATTTTTTTTAAAAAAAATCTAAAAATATTATAAGAACCTTAATATCCCCATTTCTAACCTCAAAAAACTTTAATCAATCTTAAAATTAAAAATCAAGTAAAAAAAAACTTTACAAGTTACGATCTATCTTTTCTAGCTTATCTGAAAAACAAAACAATCTTCATTGAACTTCTCTCTCGAGGAGAAACCAATTGGTATCAAAATCAACCTTTTTTGTGGGTAGAATGTAGGAGGTCAAAATCTTGTTCCCTCATATCTCAACATCCAAGGATGAAAACATAATGAGAATTAATGAAGTTTTAGGAATAACATGTGATAACCCAATTTTATACCTCCAAATTTTTTTTTTATAAAATGTATATATTTTTATTTAAAAAAATCCAAAAAAATAAAAATATAAAATCCAATTTTTTTTTTTAGGATATGAGAAGATAAACGTTCGAGCTGTAAGAAAATCAAAATATCAAAAGATAGTTAGATTATGATGTTTTGACAAGATGACATGATGACATGAAGAAGGGAAGATAATTAAGGTTGAAATCCAAACTTGATCAAAATTAAAAAAATATTAATTAAGTCTAAACTTATAACATGTTTAATTGACTTATGTAAGGACTTAATTGAAGAAAATTTAAGTTTGAAAGTTAATTGGCTAAAAATTGGAAGAATTAATTAAGTTTGAGGACTTAATTAAATTTCTAATGAGTTTTGTGCATTCAATCAAGGACTCAATTGAAGAAAAATCAAGTTTTGAAGTCTAATTTGGATCAATTCGCAAAGATTGAAAGATTAGGAATACAATTGAAACTTTGAAAGACTAAATTGGTGCAATCAAAGATTTAATTGAAAGAAATTTAAAGTATAAAATTCAATTAAAGACCACGTTGAAGAAATCCAAAACTAGAGATCTTTTTGTAAAAAAGGTTAATTTAAGGGTTCAATTGAATAAGGCTAAGAGTGAAATTATAATTATGGAATCCAAAAGATTAAGATTGATCAGGGACTCCATTGTAAAGTGTCAAAAATTTAAAGATCAAATTAAAAAGTACCATAATTATACTATTTAATATTTTTGTTCCCTAAAAAAAAAAAAAAAGATACTCAAGTACCAGCTTTAATTTCTTCCTCACACCTTCACCATACCATACAGATTTTATGCAACTTATACCCCGACATTGTCACTTCACTCTATCCAAGATTTCAGGTCTTATTATATTAAAAACAACTATATAAATTCTTTTTCAAAAATACTATATTCTGTACTGCTCTGCTTATAAAAATAACCTTGTATTTTTCATTATCGGCAAGACAAGTTTTTATCCTTAACTTTAATGATTAGCTAAGATTTATTCCCCAGCAAGGATTGAACCTATAAGCCTTAAAACCTTCCCGTTTTTCCCTGAAGATCCTACAAAACCCTAACCTAAGCAGCAGAGAGGGGGGCGTGAGCACTGCCAAAATGAAACTGGGTTTTAAGTAGATGTTGGACATTTGCTGGGTTTCCTGTATGGACACGGCTGTCATCCAAGAAACGGTGGAGAACAATAGTGGCAGTGGGGGAGTTTTGGATAAGATCTGATGTCCATTGGATGACTCGGTTTCTATATATTGGCATAGATGGCTACAGAGGATCCAATTAAGGGGTATGGTTTTGGGAGATTTGGATTGGATTTTGATGGTGCTTTGGAGTTGGAGTTTTTGGTGAGATAGAAGAAGAGTGAGACAACAAGGGCAATTGATGCTAACAGCTCAATAATAGACATGGTCTGGTCTGGTCTGGTCTGGTGATTGGAGGCAAGCCGTGTAAGGTGATGGATGGATTCGTCTATGTGAACCTTGAGGAGCTACTTATAATTAAGCTCCATTGACTTGCTAGAATAACTTCATTACCATTTGAATAAATAAATAAATTATTATTATTATTATTACTTTCGTCATCGAGGTTGTTGCTTACTTTTAATGATAAACATCAATTCTAATTAAAAAAAAAAGTTGAATTAAATTATTTTAAATTCATCTTTATATATATATATATATATTTGCTATTTAAAATAATTTATATATATATATAAAGATGAATTTAAAATAATTTATATATATATATATATAACTTTTTTACTTTGTTTTTTAACAAATATATATTTCATTTATATAGGCAACGATCAACTTTTGTAAGTGACCAATATTGGTTTTGAATTTTGTTAATAAGGTGTAGTTGGCTTTTACAACCACTCTTTTCTTTTTATTATTATTAAATTAAATTATTTATTGAAGCTTCTCGTTTTGGGAAATGTATTAACCATTCACGTAAGTCATGTGGTTGGTGAAATTAATAGAGATGATGACCCTGGATTTAAACATATATGATGTACGTAGCCGACACAATTGGATCTAAGCTCTTGAAAAATCATCTAATATTATTAGATCCAGATTTGGTTCAGACGTAAATAATTTAGTAGATATTTTTATGAATTAATAAAAAAAATTAGATTCAAGGAAATGATTAAGATCAGTTAGTTTTTTAAAACTGTTATAATAAGATATCCGACTGTTAAATTAAACTCAAAATTTTACAAGTAATTTTTTTAGGATAGCTACTGAATGGATTGTTATATCTTTTAAATTCATGTTTTGAGCACTCATGCTCCTAGTATGGTAGTTTTTGTTATTTTTCTAAGTGTTTTTTAGATTTTATATTTTAATTCAGATTTTTTGTTTGTTTTCTTAATTATATATTTAATTCCCAGCTGTTTTCTAGTATAAATAGAGTTTTCTGATTTATTTAAAAATCTTGCAAATATTTTAAAAAGTTACCCACCATAAATTTTATTTTTCAAAAAATAAAATTATAAATTCAGTCATAACTTTTTTTCTCATTAAATTTTATATGTTTTTTTCTTGCGATTTTCATGTTGTTACTGACCTACATAACTTCCGCTTGCATCAATATCACATAAGAGAGCCAATTTTTTACGTAATTCTAATAAGATCATCACTGAAAGCTCAGGCAGAGAGGCCGTACATATTGCCCCCTGGAATTTCCCACAAAAGATAAGAGCTCCAGTTTCCTTGGAAGGCATGCAGGAAATGCCTGGGATTTTGGTTTGTGGTTTGGCCACCACAAATTTTTGCGGATGCTGCTGAAAGTGCTTGTTCAACAAGAATTTAAATAGCTATTATTTATTTTTTTTTCTTCCCATCAAAGCGCTTGTAAGATCTCAACTGCAAAAGCATGCATCTGGTCAAATAGAAAGTTTAACGTGCAAATTAATATTATAACATACCAAATCCAACCTTTAAGATATTGGCAACTGTTGCACGGAAAACCAAATAAATAATTAAATGTTGCATGTGTTTTCCTTATCCTTTTCTGGTAGCTATCATAAATTTTATGTTGCTTTTTTTTTTTTCAAGGTAAACTTAATTAAAAAGTAACTAATAGAATAATATTAGTTTAAGTGGAAGGAATAATTTTTTATTTTTTTTGAAGAATTATTGATCTAATAAAATGGAATTCTGCTCATTTATGTTATTATAATTCAGAAGTAGAACACATTAACTCATCCACTATAAAACTTTGTGATGGCCGCTAGCTGAAGGTTGCCAAGAGGCACTGGATCTGTCAAATCTGAAGGTTGCCTCATAATCTGTCTGGTTGCCATATCTTTTGATGAGTGGCTGTTTTCTTTTAAACCAAGAGAGTTAATTCATAAGCACCAAGCGAAAAGATCAGTGAAAAACAGTAACCTAATGGGAGCTAACCTATGGCAGCCCTCCCCATAAAGCATAAACCAACAAGGCCTGGATATGTAAACAAGAACCCAACAAAAGCATCAATGCAGGGACAAAACTTGAGAAAAATGAAACAATATGGTGCGATCATGTGGAGATAAAGGCATATATGATGGATACATTATATATACAGTTGATCCTTTTCTTCCCTCCCATGGTGATTATCATGAGATCAGCGAGATTAAAGATGACAATACCAGGAAGCCAGGAACTGATGCCCAATGATCAAAAGAGGGCTGAGCTTTTTCTGCACTGGGCTAGTCTAGAGATTGGCTTTGGGTTTCTTTGAGAGACTCCATCATGAAATGGCTTTGGGCCCTTCCTTGTGCTCAAGAAGAAAAAGACCAGCAGTCGGATGGGCGGATTAACCCTAACAACGTGCCTCGGAGGTGGCAAAAAATAAAAGCAAAAGGGACCCCCGGGTAACATGAGCACGCCATAACCTGTTATGACCCCATTTAAATAATAAAAATTAAAAAGCAAAAAAGGACCGCCCTAGATAAATCATCAGATCAGATCAAATCTTGAATCAGAAACACCATGTGAAGATTTTCAGACAGGTGAAACTGAAGAATCTTTGAAAGCTGAAAAATTCCGACCATACAAACCCAAAGACATAGGTGAGGCTTCCTTCTCTTCTTTTAGACAAGTATTTGTAAACTGTCTGTAAGTCGACAACTTCTTCTTGTGCTGTAAAAATAGGATCAACATCTTGTCTTCTTCATAAGCTTTATTCAGTTTGCTACATGTGAAACTGGCGGTTCTGTTGAGTTTGTGTGATCTTAAAAATTCTGCCGGGAATCTAAGCCTCGTAATTTTTTTACTTAATTTTTTAGTGGGGGGTCATGAATCAAGGGTGGTTTGGATATTAGAATGAGAGAATTCAGGATTTATGTAGGATACAGTTTTTGAGATATTTGAGGTTTGTTTGAGAGGGAGACGAACATGGGTGAGAAATTTTGGGTGAAAGAAGAAAATCGTATGGTGGAATCAGTGCTGGGTGTTGAGGCCTGTGAATTCTTGATCACGTCGGCTTCTAAAAAGATATTGAATGATTTGGTTTCGCCGCCTGTTAATTTGGGTGTGCAGCAGGGTCTTGGTAAGGTTGTAGAAGGTTCTCATTGGAATTATGTGATTTTCTGGTATGCTTCTGGCTTGAAATCTGGTGGGTCTATATTGGTCTGGGGTGATGGGATTTGCCAGGACCCGAAGGGTGGAGGGGTTGTACATGGAAGCTCCAGTGGGGATGGCAAATTGGAGGGAGTAGAGAAAAGAAAAGTGAAGAAGTGTGTGCTTCGAAAGCTTCATGCATGCTTTAATGGATCAGATGATGGTAGTTTTGCGGCCAGTTTGGATGAGGTTTCGGATGTGGAGATGTTTTATCTAACCTCAATGTATTTTACATTTCGGTGTGATTCAGCATATGGCCCTGGAGAGGCATTCAAGTCTGGCAGGTCCATTTGGGCGTCTAGCATGCCTAACTGTTTGGATCATTACCAATTGAGATCAGTTTTAGCCAGATCAGCTGGGTTTCAAACAGTGGTGTTTTTACCTGTTAAGTCTGGAGTTCTAGAGCTCGGTTCTGTCAAATCAATTCCCGAAGAGCATGATTTTGTGGAGAAGGCAAAAGGTTTGTTTGGGGCTTATAATAATGCACAGGCAAAGGCAGTTCCAAAAATTTTTGGCCGCGAACTGAGTCTGGGTGGCTCAAAATCACGATCAATTAGCATTAACTTTTCCCCAAAGGTTGAAGATGAACTGGTTTTCACTTCAGAATCTTATGCAATGAAAGCAACAAGCACGAATCAAGTTTATGGAAGTACTTCCAATGGGCGCCCTAGTGACAAGAGTGAAGCAAAACTGTTTCCGCATCTGAACCAAGCAATTGTGGGTTTCAATTCTGAAACAGTGGTTGGTGGTTTGGAGCAGCCAAATGATGACTTGTCCCCTCAGGGTGATGAGAGGAAACCAAGGAAGAGGGGAAGAAAGCCTGCCAATGGAAGAGAAGAGCCACTGAATCATGTGGAAGCAGAGAGACAGAGGAGGGAGAAGCTCAATCAGAGATTTTATGCTTTAAGAGCTGTTGTCCCCAATATCTCTAAAATGGACAAGGCCTCTCTGCTTGGAGATGCCATTACCTATATCACTGATCTCCAGAAGAAGATTGGGGCTTTAGAAACAGAAAGGGGGGTGGTAAACAATAATCAAAAGCCGTTGCCAGTGCCAGAGATTGATTTTCAGCCTGGACAGGATGATGCAGTTGTGAGGGCAAGCTGCCCTCTGGATTCTCACCCAGTTTCTAGCATCATAGAAACATTCAGAGAACATCAAATTACAGCTCAAGAGTGCAATGTGTCCATGGAGGGTGATAAGATTGTTCACGCATTCTCTATCCGGACTCCAAGTGGTGCTGCTGAGCAATTGAAGGAGAAACTGGAGGCTGCACTTTCCAAATGATCTCATCTCACCGTATATTTCTATTTACATCATCAGACTATCTCATGCATGTCCCGGTCCTTGTCAAAAATGGGATTTTGTATCGATAGATGATTAGCTTCTGTAGTCAAGTTTTAAAAGAGAGCAATCCGTGTTCCGATCATTGCTGTATGGTCGTGTAAAAAGCTACCAAATAGACAGAACAGAATGTATGTAACAATACTAGGAGAAAACTCTGAAATTACTCCTCAGGAAAGCTCCAACTGGGAAGTGGACACCTTTATTGCAAAACAGTCTGAATCATCCACCTACGTTGTTCTGTCTATTTTCTTGCTTCAATGTGTTTCTCATGTGTATCTCGAGGATGTCAACGTAGTGTATTAGACCCTACTTTCAGAACATTGCGTGAAATGCTGGAAACAATTAATGTTGTTCGAAGATTCGCACTAGGCATCGAACATGAATGCCACTGCCATTTTCTGAGGTGAAAATGTGTACGGATCATGGCAACATCAAACGACACCATTTTCAAAATGAAGAATTTATATAACCGCATCAACATTAGAACACACTTCCTTTATTCTGTTCAGATGAGAAATTGGTTGTAGTATCTAATTTCCTCAGTTCCTTCGGGGAACAAGATAACGAGAAATTAAAACCTTTGCTTTTCTAGTTAAAATTATGAAGAGGTAGTATCGTGTGGGCTGTGGGCTGCCATCCTCGTTCTAGAATTGTTAAATCTCGTCTGGCCTGTATCAATAAAATGTAGTTTTAATTTTTTTTAAAATAAAATAAAATAATATTTGTTTGTATTAAAAAAAAAAAACTAAACCGAGTTTTGACATCATCGACCAGATTATAAATTGACCTGTCAATCGTTTATATCTTATCAGGTCAAATCTTATCTATTTTCTTTAAATCCAACCCGGGATAGGTTTTGCTACTCTCTTCCTAGATTTGTGCCATTTTATTCATATTAATTAACAACAACAACTAATTGAGGAGGGAAATTCACATGTTATTGGAACAGTAACATGTTTATCTTTTTTTTTTAATTTTCATATTTCAATCTTGGATTTATTAAAAATTTAACTTTATTATTTATTTTAGTTTTTTTTATACAAGGTTATTGTAATCTTGAAAAAACATCGCAGCATTGAATTGGTGCTCAGCTTTACAATCATTTATTTTTTTTCTATAATATTATTAAATAAAAATGGTCTATCATATTGTTAAATAAAAAATTTGATTCCTAAAAAAACATAATTATTATGATTTGAGAATCATAATTAATTTCGATTGATTTTTTATGAGGATATCATGGTCCAGCATCAGGTTGGTGCTCGACTTTTTGAGCATTTATTTTTTTATCATATTATTAAATAAAAAAATTATTAAAAAAGCATAATTATTAAGAATTAGGGTCCATGATTTATTTTGATATATTTTTTATGGGGTTATCTTGATCTAAAAAAAAATCACGGTATTGAGTTGGTACTCGATTTTGCGAGTGTTTATTTTTTTTATCATATAATTAAATAAAAATAGTTTCAGAATAAAAAGTTGTTAGACTTAATGAAATTCATAATTCAGGATGCAGGTTGATCCGAGTTGATCCAATGTGTCGTCTTTTCAGTATTTTTTAAGAAAAAAAGTTGTCTTGAAAATATTTTTAAATTTAAACCATGTTTTTACAAATTGTCTAAGTTTTTTTTAACCTGTCAAGTTGACTTGGTCATGCCAAAATAACTTGTATATATTTTAATATATTTTTTGAAACTCAACTTAATATATATATATATAGCCAAAAAGTTTTAATTTTAACCCATTGAGTTAAGGTGAGTGTGTTTGGCAGTGTGGTAGTGGTTGTTTTTAAATAGATTTTCGTGCTGAGATACATGCCAATAATTTTTTTTATTTTTTAAAAATCATTTTTGATATCAGCACATCAAAACGATCCAAAAAGTACAAACTGCACTCAATTTTAGTAAAAAAAAAAATTTAAAATTTGATCAAACGCATATTTAACTGTAGAGCCAAACAGGCTCGTAAAAATGTTTTGGCACCACCACGGAATAACGGGGTGAATTGTCTACTTATTCCTAAATATGCAATATTGGTTCATTAAATTAAGAGTATGGTTAGATTTCCTTGGATAATTTTGTTAATTAAGAAAAAATCATAACATTCAAAACACTACATGCAGTCGTGTAGATTGTGGTTCTCCGATTTGAATTCAATCCTGTAACTTTTGGTTGTCCATTTTGGAATTCAATGGTGAAGAAAAACATCGGAACCAGTTTAGTCCTGCCCCTTCTTCCCACGCTAAAGCTAGTTTCGTAAACAATGGCTTGCATTTTTAGCTTATATATAATATAATACTACAAATTTTGGCAGTGTTAATCATAATTAATTATTTCCTTGTGATGATGAACAGTTTTTTGGGGATCAACATTTATAACATAAACCTTTCTTCGGTTTGTACGACTGCTGATTCGGGGTCTAAGCTATGCAACGGACGTTGATCAATTCCACCACAAGTTTCAACCTTCAAACCCATGGCTCGGTCAAACTCAGAAACATTAGAAAGCTCACAGGGGCATCGGTCAAAACAATATTAAACTCTGCGCAAGGGAAAAAAGAATGCTGGGACGTCTCCATCTGTATATATATCATGAGTTCATATCCTCGTTGTTGCACCACATCAAAAGCTTAATATCTCCCTCTATCTCAGAAAAATTAGTAGCAACCAAATTTCCCTCTGAACGGTCTTCTGCTTGAATAGCATTAGGTGATCAATCGAGGGGAAAAAAAAAAAAAAAAACTAAGAACAACATTCTGTTCTTTTTCTAAGAGATGGGTTTATGTCACAGGAAAAATGCGTTCGCCACCTTATTCATGCTGTCGATTCTTTCAGCTTCTCTGCAGCTCGGTGCAATGAGGCCATTAGGAATCCAATGGCTAAAGCAAGAGGGGCTATTGTTTCATTTCCTCCCAAAAGGGACAGTGACTCCGTCCAGTCCCAATCCATGCACTTATATACCGAAAGGAGGCTCCGGGACTTGCAAATTGAATGGGATGAACATAGCTGGGAGTGTTGTTGCACGTTCACCTCCTGCATTTTCCAAACATACAGCACTGGATGTTCCCGTGGCTTCTTCTTCCATTGCTGAAAACACTCGTGATCATCAGGATCGAAGTTCTTGATATTGCTTCTTTCGATCTGGCGTTCTAATTATTGGTTCAGTGCAAATATATACAAGTTTAATCCCAAAAATGGAGATGATCATGAGGCATGTACAATCCTTGCAGCTTTACTAATTCCCTTCTTTCTAAATTATATTTCAAGTTTGGTTGTGATGTAAAATAAGGAAAAACTGATGTTACACCAGAAAAATAATGGATTTATTGATTCGTTTTCGAACTTAAAATTATTAAGATGTTTTAATTTTCGTCCAATATTAATTAGTGCCTTTTATTTTTATAATTTGCCTCCTGAAATGATCCTTTCGCCACCAAAAATATTTATTTCATGAGCTATTATTTATTTGTTGATTATACGACTAAATGTGGATTAAATTGACATATATCAAAACCAAAATTAGAATTTCGGTAAACAAGGTGGAAAAATTAAATAGTCAAAATCAGCCACAATCCCAGTCAGCTATAAGACATGCATGTGTGCCACGAATAGACTAGTATTTAATTACGACGAGAGCAGCAAAGAAAACCAGATCAGTCAATTTCAAAATTGAATTCAAACCAAGATCTTGGACATTGTCTAATACCGACCTGTGGATTCACTCCGTGTTCACATGATCCCTATTTTCTTTCTCTCTTTTGAGAATCTATAGAAAAACTCCTGTGGATCCTGAGCCTCCACAGCTGATAATTTACCGGACTGCTCTGTTACAACTAGTTTA
>Ga0325405_1005503_pt1 | contig 12884 bp, 15 predicted proteins | sample PopdelMetagenome_21_FD_205663 | JGI IMG/M metagenome (GOLD analysis project Ga0325405, IMG submission 205663) | Populus deltoides microbial communities from Bellville, Georgia, United States - Xylem-Control-R2 | ecosystem: Host-associated > Plants > Phyllosphere > Stem > Wood/Secondary xylem... | reverse complement strand
ATCATCCTAGGCTCATGCAATTTTCTATAAAAAGACAGATTAGACTTTTTTATTTTTAATGCTGGGTAAAATAGAGAGATCAGTTTGGTAACTTGTAGCTAGTTTGAGTTTTGCCACCTTTAGTTCTTGGATAATGCGTTCAAGGAGAGAGCATAACTGTCAATACCAAAATTGATTTGAGTGGTCTAATGCATGTTCTCCCCCTTACACATGGAATAGCAGTCTGCATGTCTAACATAAGGAAATCTTCTTCTGACAATTTCATAGAGTACACCTTTTCTCTTTATTTCTTAGTATAGCCATTAGCATTTCCTAAAAAGAAAAGGCTGGTTTCTTGTCTTTTAACATTGACACCTAAATATTACTCATATGTGCATGTTGTAAGTGCGTGATCCACATCAGTTTGATGTAATTCTTGCTTTGCATTTTGTGTAGTAAGTGTGGGCTAACCATCTGAGATCTTGTGGGGTATATTTTATAAAATCTACTTTGTTAATAAATCTGTAACCCGCAATCCACAGCTTTAGTTCTTGACTATTCTAATGGTGATAATACCATGTCTGCAGTGCACAGAGTGATACTTATGGTCAAGCTGCTTCCAATTTAGTTGCTGGTAGTAATTTGGAGCAGTGTATTCAGCAAATAATGGACATGGGGGGTGGAACCTGGGATAAAGAAACAGTTACTCGTGCACTTCGAGCTGCCTATAATAACCCAGAGCGGGCAGTGGATTACTTGTACTCGGTAAGTCTAAATTTAGTGTGTAGCCTGTTACAGTCTTTGCATAGAATTAGCACTGAAACCAGTGTTCTGTCTTCAGGGCATTCCAGAAACAGCGGAAGATGCTGTCCCAGTGGCTAGGTTTCCTGCAGATCAGGCTTCTGAAACAGGTGCAGCTCCAGCTGCCCCTTCACCTGCATTTGGAGCACCTAATTCATCTCCATTGAATATGTTTCCTGAGGTTAAACTTCAGATTTTAGAAGGTTTTCATTATGTACTAACTGTATAGTGTTTGCTGGTGTTACTGATTTGGAACTTGTCCAGCAGACAATTTCTGGTGGTGGACTTGGCTCTCTTGATTTCCTTAGAAACAATCAACAAGCATGGTTCCTTGCATCTTTTGTAGTTATTCTACGTGTTGCATTTTAAATGCAATGCATTTTAATTAGAGTTGTCAAAATCACGAGTTGACTTGTGAAATATGATTTTACAAGTAAACATATATATAACATGCAAAATCAGGTTAAAAACTTGAAAACCAGCAAACTTGATCAAATTCGATCAAATCAATAAACTCGAATTGATTTTACGAGTTTGACAAAAATAAAAAAATTAACCGACCCCCCTCCACGTCAGGCCATCACTTACTCCTCAATCTTAGTCTCCCTTTTTCTTTTTGCCTTTTCTCGAAACTCAAGTTCTCAACTCTAGTTGGTTCTACAACTTTCACTCTCTCTCTCTCTCTCTCTCTCTCAAAACCACCATTTTTTTTTAATTACTTTGTTTGCCTCTGTTCTTCCTCAAGTCTTCACTCTTTATCTTCTATGTTCTCGTGTTTTGCCTCTCTGTATCAAGTTAGTTTTTTTTCTTGGCATACTTGATTCTTGAAGACTTGTTTCAGGAGATGGGTTTGCTGTAAATTACTTAATTACTATCATTGTTCTTCTTGAATTTAGTTTCCTGCCATTGCTTTTCATTTACTTAGTTTTGTTTTCTTTTATTTTGATGTTGGGTTCTTTAAGGTTGTCTTGCTACTATTTAGTTTCCTACCATTATTTTTTCCTCTTAGTTGTTTGCTTTTTGGAAGCTCTCCCTTGCTAGGTTCGTAATAACATGATGTATAGAAAACAATTCAATCAGTCCACCCATGATTCACAACGATACATGGGTGGAAAAATAAAAACATAAATAAACTAAAAGTAAAGAGGTGTTATTGTTTATATGAGATTGCTGACTTACTACAGTGGAAAATAGCAAAAACAAGGGAAATGAGGAGTACTTAACTTATGTAAGCAAGATGATATTTCACTGGTCCAATTATTTTTTATTCATGAACCCATCTTATATGCCTCCAATCATTTTGTTTAGCCGGAGCTGCATATATATTCCACTAGTCCTTTCTAGTTCTTGTCTCTATGAATAATATGTGGCTCTGCAGAATTTTCAAACCATCTCTTGAACCATATAAATCATCGAGATTACAATTATGTAAACAGAGATATGATACAAGCAACTTATATGTTGTACTGTGAAACATATATCAAATGGACGCTACCCATCTATTGCGTAAATCTTTTAGCAATCTTCTTTTGAACTCTCCCATGTTGTTGAAAATAAGAAGCTAGATTTCCTTCAGAACAAAACTCTAGGACCAGGAACATGCAACATTCATCCTGAGATTGCAGATATTCTGATTTGCATAAATGAAATATTATGGAAATAAAAAGCATGTAAATCACAGCTACACAAGGTAGAAATAGATCAAGTTAAACTCGAAATGAGATTCTTCTTTACATATGTCAAGTTTTAGTTACATGTCTCCTTTTACATCATTCCATTTTATCTAGATCTGTATCCTCAGTGGTTCAATCATTTTATGAATTTCAAGGATTCATGTTAATGGAATTAATAATTAGAGTAACTGGCATTAATCTACAATTCTTCAAGAGATGACAGCTTGGATAGAGAGCAGGAAATGAGTTGTAGATATTGCTAAGTAGAAAACACCTGGGTCAGAGGCCTTCAACACTACATTTGCCAACACAATCAAAATGAATCTAACCACTGTCTCATCTTTCTATGACTCCAATCATTTTGTTTAGCCGGAGCTGCACATACATTCCATTGGTCCTTTCTAGTTTTTGTCATTTCCATTTGAATTTCAACTCCCTTGTATTCATCTTCTGCTCTTTTAGCATCTTGAATTCTTTGGGTGAGTTTCTTTCCCATGATTGGGACATCCTATATGGAAAAAAAAGGTAATGTGAGTGACTGGTAAAGATCATTCAAAAAGAATGTATAAAGGCATGTTGTTCATTCATATATTTTCCTCTCTGATAGATTCCTATTTGATTATAATTTAAAACATATAGTATTTGCGACAATATATTGATGTTTGATTATTTGTCTGCGAACACTTGGATTTGAATTGATTCTCGAACTGTAGGATACATGGTATCTAAAAAAACTACCAACAGTAATTAACTTGACGTGGGATGAGAATATGGTATAAATGTTTATAAGAATTCAAGAAAAGTTCATAAAATTTTTAATGGAGGCATTTACCATTTCAAACATCATTTGGTGTGCACTCGAAAGGATGTTGAGTCATGCTAGCAAGTACTAGAAGATGTAAAGAAGATAATTTTAAATGTTTTGGTGAAAAATCAAGAAGCAACTAAGAAAAAAAGAAAGGCTTTTCAATATATTGGAAAAGATGAAGATAATGAAGAAGGGAATGAAATTAGCTTAGTGGACAAAGGAAAGAGAGTAGAAAGTGGGGGTGGAAGTACACAAACTACTATCAATCAGTTGCTAAAAATGATCTTAGAGAAGAAGCATGTCGACAAATTGCAAGGTTTTTCTACTTAATGCAATTCCATTTAACTGTGTGAAAAACTCTAAGTTTGTTAAATCACTTGAATTGGTTGCAAAGCATGGGCCATTTTTAAGCCTCCATCTTACCATGATATTAGAGAGAAGTATTTGAGGCAAGAAGTAAATCACACAATAAACTTGTTTGAGGAGTACAAGCTAAAATGGAAAAAAAAAAAGGTTGCTTAATAATGTCTGATGGATGGACTGGTAAGAAAAAACGTTCTATTTGCAACTTTTTGGTTAATAGTCTTAAAGGGACAATTTTTTTTTTTTTTATCATCAGTAGATACTTCTAACATATCCAAGACTGTTGATAAGATATTTGAGATGTTGGATGCTATTGTGAAGAGGATTGAAGAGGAAAATGTGGTGCAAGTAATGACTAATAATGTTGCAAATCATAAGGCAGCATGACAATTATTGATGGGAAAGAGAAAAGGATTGTTTTAGACACCATGTGCTGCCCATTGTATTGACATGATATTGGAAGATTTTGATAAGAAACTAGAGATCCATCAAGTAACTATTGCTAAGGAGAGGAGAATCACCTCGTACATATATTCAAGAATTATTCTTATTTCCATGCTAAGACACTTTACAAAAGAAAATGATTTGATTAGGCCTGCTACCACTAGATTTGCTACTGTATACTTGACTTTTGGATGTTTGAGTGATTGTAAGATACAGTTGAAACATTTTTAAAATTGCTAAGCTTTTTTAATTTGAAACATTAGTATTTTGTATTCTTTCCTTTACCTTGCATAAACATTATTGTTTTTACATTAACATTGAGATTCCTGTAATTTTGCAAAATAAATGAACAGTTTCTGTAATTTTAAAAACTAATGAATTAGTTTATTGACTCGTGCCTCAATTTAATATTATTTTTTTTAATTTACTTCTGGTCAATTTTTCTATATTATTTACCATTTAAAAAATAAATAAATTAAAAACCAACATAAAATGGATTTAGGAGTAATTAACTAGTTTTAAAACTAAGAAGAAACTATTCTTTTTATTTTGCAAATTAAAAGAACTAATTTATAATATGAATGTCATGCCCCTTTCACTTTTTGGACCAAAGCGTAACATTACATTACCACTTTAATAATAATAATAATAATAATAATAATAATATTAATAATAATAATTAATTCATTAAAAACCAGGCGCAAACATCTCTAGCAATATTAGTCTTAAAGACGATGAAATTTGTTCCATCAACCACTATGCAGAATCATGAATAACACTGTAACGGGTAATTGAAGACAGCTATTCTTAAGTGATTCTTCCTTCGTGCTCGACAACAACCCCAACTGGAAGAATAAAATAGCCATATACAAACGCAATGAACAAGCTGTACAGTAGAATATTGTTAGTCGCGGATTAAAGGATCACCATCGCTATGTTTCTCAATCAATGGGTCCGTGTAGGACAACCCATCAGCAAAATTCGGTTCCGTGAACTCATCACGGGGCTCCAGTCTCACAAACGATATGCTCTTGCTCTTGAGTTGTATGTGTATATTGATGTGTGTATTGAAATGGGTTTTTGAGAAACAACAGTGATCAAGACCAAGATGTCTTCTGCTCCTCAGCGATTGAAATTGGTCTTTTGTTAATTAGGTTTTGCTATGTGAGTCTGTGTCCTTAATTCTGCATCGTTGTTCTTCATCGTTTTGGCCTTTTAAAAGGTCAAAACGATGTCATTTAACGTCTATTAATATATATAAAAAGAGGCCGGGTCTCAGCCGGGTTTGACCGGGTGCCCCGGGTCCCGGGTTGACCCGCCGGGTCAACTGGGTTTCACCGGGCCATCTCCCAAGTAGGTTTTTACCTACACCCGGATCGGTTCTAGGCCTGGGTCAGCCTGCCGGGTCAGTTCAGGTTTTAAAACTATGATATAGATTGTCATAAATGTAAAATAATTTTAATAAACCAAGCATATAAATGCAACGAAAAAATAACAAAATACATAACTTATTGACTAAATATTAAAGCAATTATTCAAAAAATTCTTCTGCAGACAAGATAAAGAATCTTTGAATATATACCAGACTTTAGGCTTAATTTATGTAGATGTAAGATAGAGACTTTTCATTAATCTTTTTTCTACTAGACTAAGACTTTTTACATATAATTTAATTTTTACATCTTTATCAATCATGAATGTGTTTGGCCCACTACTAGAGTTTAATGACCTCTAAACCTTAATTATCACTTAATTTAAAATCTACATGATAGATAAATTACTTTAAAAATATTTTTCATGCAACACCTAAAAAAATAATATCTTTATAGAGTTTAAAATATCTAGTAAGTGAAAACACTCACATTTAAATCAAGAATACAACATATAAACTCTAACGGTCATGCCCTTATAATCAAGTATAATATATATATATTTTGCAATATATTGCATCCTCAAAATAAACAATTAATGAACAAATTAAATTTATGAATGAATTTCTAATAAATCATTAAGACCCAACTTTTATATATCCTTGAAAATAATATTATCACAATATATTTGGTTTTCATTTAACATAATCCAACGAGACAGATACTTGTAGAAGTGCATAAACACACATTAATTAAGTTGATTACAGATCCATTACATCTTTGATTACAGAAGGGAGATAACATAGATCTCCTTTCTAACAAGTCCTTATGCAGGACACATTATTTATTTATATATTTTTAGAAACCTCTTAGAAGAGGGAAGATACATTTTTCTTTATTATAGTAATCAAACAGTAGAGTGAAGGACCATTCTAGCACGAGTAGCATCACTCCTTCATTTCTTCGTATGCGCTTTTGAATTGGTTCCACTTCTGGTCCAAAGTGCCAAGGTATCCAATAGAACACCTTATCAGCCCTGGAGTAATGCCAAGGCGTTTCAGTGTTTCAGGATCCATTTCACTACTGGTGCTGCTACCAGAGGCAGACATGAGGTTCTCATAGTAGCCCAAGCTAACTGCAACGAACCCAAAATGGTATTTGTTTTCCAATTTGTCCATCAAAAGGTTGGCCTTCTCATCAGTTACCATGTCAATGGAGATAAGCGCACCAAACCCGTAACCTTTGTTGCGCATGGAGTCCAAGAGTTTGTGCTGAGGGTGACCTTCAAGGCCTGGATATATGATTCCGAGAGACGGGTCTAATTCCTTGATTCTCTGGGCCAACTTCATGGCTCGGTTGCACTGTTTCTTCACTCTCAGGCTTAAGTGAGGAAGTCTGGCTGATAATTCATAGGCTTCCCTGGGATTCATTGTGGGGCCAAGAATCGTCAGGGGCCCCAGGGACCAGTCCATCAACGGTTTCACTATTTCTTTAGGACCACAAATAGCTCCTGGAATTTCCATTGATTTACAGTTAGAAAAGGAAGATTTTTTCCCTATTACATTTGAGGAATAATAATGTAATCGAAGGAAAATAATTTCTGAAACTTTTAATTGCAGATACCTGCAATGAGATCAGATCCACCACTGAAATACTTGGTCAAACTATGCACAACAACATCAGCTCCAAGTTTTGCTGGTGAGAGAATCAACGGGGAAAAGGTATTGTCCACCACCACCTTCACTCCTTTTTCATGAGCTATTTTGCTCAGCTCAGGGATGTCAGCAACAACAAGAGTTGGGTTCGAGATAGATTCAAAGTACAGCACATTGGTCTTTCCTTTGACTATTGCTTTCTTCACATCCTCGTGTTTAGTTATGTCCACAAAGACTGTCGTTATGTTGCATTTCTCTGGTAGGAAATTATTCAGTAGCGCATAAGTCGAACCATAGAGACACTCAGCTGCCACCACATGTCCTCCATTTTTGCATAGCTCCAGCAAAATCGATGATATTGCTGCCATACCTGTCCAAAGCATATAAATCGTGGTTTAATTATTTTGTACGCTTGGAAGAATTGAATTTTATCATATGATACATCAGAACATTTGGAAGAATCGAAGTTACATGTCATACTTGTGCAAGAACAAGCTAATCTTTTATGTATTCTTCCAATTTTATCAAATGTTCCCGAAGAGACATAATTGAAATTAATTTACATATATAATTGTAACCAAAGCATCCAAGAAGCAGCTCATATATTATAATTTAAAGCATATGTACCGCTGGAAGTGCAATAGGCAGTCTCAGTTCCTTCGATGGCTGCCAGCTGATAACTAAAATTTAATACGGTTGGGTTGTAGTGACGGCTGTAGATGTAAGTGCCTGTTTCAGGACCAAGTTCACCTAAAAATGCTTTGCCCATGTTCTCAGGATTTTTGAAGACGAAAGTGTCAGAGACCTCGATGGACATGTTTACACCATCATGTTCACCAAGCTCGTGCCTTGCATTAGCCAACCTTTCAGTTGGAAGATCCTCCCTGAGCTCAATGTTTTCAAGTTCTTCATTTTCAGTAGCCATTTTTCTAAACTTCTAAATGGTGCAAGAGAGTGAGTGAATGAGGATAATGAGCGATATTATTTTGGTTGAGTGAGGACTGAGGAGAAACCTAGTCGCTATTTATAGAGGAGATTGATGAGATCAGTAGGATAAAAAATTTTCTCCGTAGAACTATAGCGTTCACACAGACTAGTTGCACAATCAAGTTATTTGATAATCAGTGGTTATCACAGTACTTGACAAAAATTAAATGGGACGCCATTGCAGAAGAGGTCTGTTAATGAAAAAAATTTCCTACTTAAACCGAGCTCAGATAACAGAGCAGAACGTGGTCTCTTATTATCACAGTGAGAATTCGTTTGACCCACGTGTATTTATTGTACTTCGTGTGCTATGAAATTAATTGTATCAAAATGTTTAGTAATGAATTATTGTGAGTAGAATTATTTGATTAAAACTGTTATTATGGATACGATTTAAGTTAAATATTAAAAAAAAAACTAAATGAATTTATGAAGACATAAATTGTTTTTTTGAAATAAAAAATATAAGTAAAAAAGAAACAATAATAAATTATTATATAATTTTCTAAGTAAATATAAATAAGAAATAATTTAATTAAAATTCATATAAGCTAAGAGCCAATAGAAATATAAAATCATGGCAGCCAAAGAAGAAACCCACAACATCATTGCCCCATACCCTCACTTCCTTATATAGTTTCTTCTCCCAAGCGTGAGCGTGTTTGGCATTGTGATTGTTTTTGTGGTTGTAGTTAAAAAAATAGTTTAATAAAAAATACTTTTTGTGAGGTTTATTTTAAAAAAATTAGGTATTTTCCCAGCACGATTCTGCAACGTTTTTCTACAAACCGAAACAATGGAGACCCAGAACAAAAATGAGATTTTGAGCTAAATTTCAAACAAAATTAACGAAGATAAGACAGGTACTTATGAGTCTCGCTCGTATGAACTTTCCCAGCACGAATCTGTTGGGTTTTTATGCAATGGTAACAATGGAGGGACAGATCGGTGAAGGTTTGGGTGACGATCTTCGTTTGGAAAGAAGAAGGGATAGTGGGGAAAAAGGTTGCTCTCGAACTGGTGTCGTCCTGTACGTGGTTGTTTTTGCAAATTTTTGAAACGGGTTGTTATCAGCAAGAGAAGAGAGAGGGGTACAGTCTAGGGAAGGTAGAAAATAGGAGTTTAGATCAATGGTAATAATAGGCCACGACATTCAGAGAGAGGCCTTAAGCCAAATCCCAAGTATTCGGGGATGTCTATAGCACGTACATGATTGTGCATGTAGCATGCATGCACGTAATGCACGTAGATGGCAAGTGTAGAGATCGTGCATGCATGCTGCATGCACGTTGCTGACAGTTGAACATGGTATACGTGGGAAGCGTTTATGTGCAAGTGTGATGGCAATACTTGCATTATTTTCGTTACTTTTCTTTCATACAGTTATATTCAGTTTCTATTGTACGTGGTCTTGCTATTTAAGCAGCCACAGTTGTTATCAATGCAATCAATTATTATTTCAGAACAACAATATGTTCTTACTAGAAGAGAAAACAATGCATTATTTATCTTAACAATTTATTATCTGTGTTGGGACCTATCAAGTAAAAATGATATGCAACCGTAAAAGAAAAATTTTGGAAGGGTAGAGGATTGTCGGGATAGTAATTGGGACTGTTGGGACCGTTGGGACAACAATTTGGACCGTTGGGACATCAATTGGACTGGAATGGGAAAGTAATGGGAAAATATCGATGATAAAAAAGAAGAGAAAACACATGAAAAGCAATGAATAATTGTTTTTCACAGATTCAATTTGGAGTGGAAGCCGCATAAAAAAAACGTGGTTGGTGTAGATAGATTTTTATTTCAGCCAGCCACAGCCACCAACAGCATATCCAAAACACCATTTCCAGATTCCAAGGGATAAGATTTTGCCATATTCATTTTCATTGTCCTAGAAGAAATGCGTCCTGATGGCCTTGCAGGACGGTGGGAAGCCAACAAATACAGGATCCTGGAAAGAATCACGGCACCAAGTCATGTCAGTTTAATATTTTTTTTCTTTTAGGGTAATTCAATTATTTAATTGTGATTAAAAAAATAAAAAAAAAACAAGTTTCTAAATGCTAGTTTAATAAATATTTTTTTAAAAGTAATTTAATCATTTTATTTACCGAGAAAAATCTAACAATAATTTATGTACCTTATAAAAAAACCGTATTACTTTTAATAAAAACTTCATTGATTTTTTTTTTAAAAAATAGTTATTATATTGCTTCATTTGATAGTACAACATGTCTTGTTCTATAGTTAAAGACGGGCGTAGCCTCTTTTTTTTTTTTTTTTAATATGTTAATTTATTGATGGCCGAAGTTTTTGGACTAGCTTGACTATTATGGGCTAAGTTCTCGTATCAGCTAAGTTCAGCCCAATTCTGTGCTACGCAATTTTTTGGTTTGATTTCCAACCCATCAGGCAGGGCTGGATCCAGCCAACCTGACCCGGTTATTGGTTCAGACCAGTAACCGGTTGGTTTTTACCCGCAGACGTGCGTGGATCATCCACACTCGCCTGCTACAGTAGCTTTGTAATTACAATGCAAGGGAGAGAAAAATGAAAACTTACCAGCTGCTGGAGTACTATTTCTAGCGTCTTGGGCGAAGATTGGTGAAGGTGCTCGTTGCTGGGAAACTGGGATTCCTCCTTCTGCTTTTGTTCTCTTCCCCTCTGTTTCTTCTTGTCTGGTCTTTATGTTTTTTTTTTCTTCTCTCTCGTTTGTTCTCTCATTTCTCCTTCGATCTCTCATCTCTCTCTTCTTCTTTTCTTACACTGGGCTTGCCTTTTATCTTCTCCTGATAAGGATAGTATCTAGGACTTCGTATTTTGGCCGGATTAGGACACCAACAGCCCCGCCATTGCTGGACTGTTGGTGGTGGTTTCTTCCACGCCTCAATGACTTGTTAACGGTGGTGAAGGTAACGAGAACGCTATGAGAAAATGGTAATGAAATTTGTGGGAATTTCCGTGTGCCTGTGGGTTGTCTGGTGGCAGTCGGTGTTTCCTTTGCAGGGGGGGCTCCTCTGTTTCCAGAGGAAGAAGACTATGAATGGAAATGAAAAATGGCGCCGTTTTTGGATTGAATCGGTTATCTTTCAATTTGGTCCTCGATGTTTTAATATTGTTTGAACGAACCCCTGGGCAAAATTATAATTGCCCCCCTGCATTTTAGTGCCTTTTACAAAACAGTTCTTACCTTCCAATTTTATTAATTTAGTCCTTAATTGACTCCAAACTTTGGTGTTTTTTAATTAAACCCTTGATTTGATTAATTAAACTAATTATAAGCTCAATTAAGTCCCCAAACTTATCAATTTTTAATTTTTACCAAAATTAGCTCCTAAATTTATAAATCCAACCTTATTAATCCCCAAAGCTTCCAACTTGTGTTGTTTTGACCCAAATCTTAATTTTTCTTCATTCATTCCATTTTTTTTCATTTCATTCACCATTTCATTTTCTTTTTATTTATATAAAAATATAAATCAAAAATTAGTTTATAATAGTTGTCCTCTCTTTACAGTACTTATGGTGCTAAGACATTAAAAAATTCATTTTCTTTTGGCTTCGTATAATAAGTTTGTAAATAAAAATAAGCATGAAAGCTTTTTCCTCTTCTTTTCTTTTGATTTTTTTTGTTATTTTTTTATTTTTAAGAAATAATTTAATTGTTCCAGACGACCTGCTCTATGGTAAAAAGAATGCGAAGAATTCTGCGAGTGGTCCAATTGTTCCAGGCGACCTGTCCGATGGTAAAAGGAATGAGAATAATTCCGCAAGTGGTTTAATTGTTCCAAGCGACTTGCTCAATGGTAAAATGCAAAAAATCTCGCAAGTGGTCTAATTATTTCAGGTGACTTGCCCGATGGTAAAAAGAATGCGAAGAATTTTGCAAGTAGTCTAATTGTTACAAGTGACCAACCCGATAGTAAAATACGAAGAATGTTGCGCGTGATCTAACTATTCCAGGTAACTTGCTCGATAGTAAAAATAATACGAAGAATCTCGCAAGTGGTCTAATTGTTCCAGACGACCGGCCTGATTGTAAAATACAAAGAATCTTGCAAGTGATCTAATTGTTCCAGGTAACTTGTCTGATGGTAAAAAGAATGGGAAGAATTTCACAAGTGGTCTAATTGTTTCAAGCGACCTGTTCGATGGTGAAATGCAAAGAATCTCACAAGTGATCTAATTGTTCCAAACGACTTGCCTGATTGTAAAATACAAAGAATCTTGCAAGTGATCTAATTGTTCTAGGCAACCTGCCCAATGGTAAAAAGAGCAGGAAGAATTTCACAAGTGGTCTAATTGTTTCAGACGACTTGCTCGATGGTAAAAAGAATGCGAAGAATTTTGTAAGTGGTCTAATTATTCCAAGCGACTTGCCCGATGGTGAAAAAGTGTGAAGAATCTCGTAACTGGTTTAATTGTTCCAGGCGACCTACTCGATGGTAAAATGCGAAGAATCTCACCAGTGGTCTAATTATTCTGGGTGACCTGCCCGATGGTAAAAAGAATGCGAAGAATTTTCCAAGTGATCTAATTGTTCTAGGCAACCTGCTTGATGGTGAAAAAGTGCGAGGATTTTTCGTAAGTGGTCTCATTGTAATGGGTGACTTACCCAGGTGAAAAATACAAAGATTTTACAGAAATGGTCTCACAGTAATGAGGGACCTGCCCAGGTGAAAAATACAAAGATTTTTCAGGTGGCTTAATTCTCATGGGCAGCCTGCCCAGGTAAAAAATTTCTCAAAAATGAAGTTTTCAAAAGCATTTTCAATCCTTGGCCATTTTGAGGTGGCCT
>Ga0325405_1005502_pt1 | contig 12885 bp, 8 predicted proteins | sample PopdelMetagenome_21_FD_205663 | JGI IMG/M metagenome (GOLD analysis project Ga0325405, IMG submission 205663) | Populus deltoides microbial communities from Bellville, Georgia, United States - Xylem-Control-R2 | ecosystem: Host-associated > Plants > Phyllosphere > Stem > Wood/Secondary xylem... | reverse complement strand
GTCAAAAACACCAAAAAAATTATTGATAGGGTGATAGACAGAATTATTCCATTGGTAATGCCTCGGTAATATGTCCAGGCCATCGACCTTCCCCTCCCGTATTTCTTCTTTCCCCCCTGCATCTAAAACCCCCCTCCCCCAACATTAACAACCATCAACCAACTCTCCACCCCCAAACACCCCCCTTTGTCTTAACAAAATCTTTTCTAGTCTCAACATCTATGTTTTGATTTATTGCAGATTTTTTATTTTTAGTAAGTAAATCTATCTTTTTTTTTTAATTTTAATACAATTTTAAAATGTCAATTTTATTATTGAATTTTTTTAGTAAATGTATTTTGTTTGGGTGTTGTTTTATTATTTTTTCTCAAATAAACATGTAGTATGGATTTATAATTTCATACTTTTTTGTTTTAGATTTTATAAAATTATATTTGTTTGTAAATTGTTGAAACTTATGTCGATTTACCGACTTAGGTGTGTTGTGATAAAATAAATAATGACTTGTTTAACAAGTCCGTTTTAATTTTTATCAATTTTATTACCGAGTTATAATTTTTAAAATTAATGTATATAAATTTGTATGTACATACGTAGATAATTGATAATGAATATTTAAGAGAAGTTTGAAAGTAAGTTGGATAATCTTGAGTTAAATCAATATTTTTGCAAACTTATTTACTTAACATAGTTAATTAATACATGTTGTCATCATTGTTTTATAAAGGTTTGATAAAAGTCATGGATATATCGAGATTCACATTAAAGATTGTAAAGGATGAATTATTGTAATGGGGTTCAGAGTTTTATTAATTTCACAATATTTATTCCGAGAAATTTTAGTGGAGGTAGTATTAGGTTTCCTTCCAGGAGGTGTAAGAATAAAACATTTCTTCATCAAGATGTTGTAATGATGTATTTTCTACGCAAAGGGTTTATGGAGGATTACTTGCATTGGTATGCACACAAAGAATTATTTGTGAGTAACGAGAGCATGGTAGGAAGGATGGGCGTGTCAACTTTTAGTGCTAGTAACATGCATGATGTTATAGATGACAACTGTAATCCTTACAGGGATAAGGTTATGGATGCAATGAGAATGAACTAAGATAATACTAGTCAATGCCCAATCATAGAAGAAGAACCTAATGCAGACGCGACCAGGTTTTTTGATATGTCAAAAGATTCTGATGAAGCTTTATAGGATGGATACATAAATCACAGTAAATTATCGGCTGGTGCATAGGTGTTCACCATCAAGTCATATTATTGGTTGAGTGAGGTCGGTTATGATAGAATTGTCGAATGGGCAAGAAGTATTTTACCTGAAGGGAACATGTTGAAAGAGAACTTCTATGCTGCTAAGTCTATGATGAAACCCCTCGGTCTAGGATACCAAAAAATCTGACATCTGTCTAAGCTTCTGCATGTTGTACTATCTTGAAAATGCTGAGCTGACCGAGTGTATGACATGTGGGCATTCTCGTTACAAACCCAGAACTGGCATGAGAAAGACTCTTGTAGTATATAAAAAAATTAGACATTTCCTAATCACACCTAAGCTGCAAAGGTTATTCATGGCACCAAAAACTACTGAGCACATGACATGACACTAATCACATGATGTGGTTGATGGAGTGATGGTGCATCTTTCTGACGGTGAAGCATGGAAACACTTTAACAATGTGCATCCTCACTTTTTAGCTGAATCAATGAATGCGTATCTTGGGTTGTGTATAGACAGATTCAACCCTTTCAGGTCATTTGCTGCTTTTTATTCTTGTTGGCCGGTTATACTTACAGTTTACAACTTGCCATTGGGGATGTGTATGAGGCTGGAGTTCATGTTTTTATCTACCGTCATACCCGATCCTAATAGTCTGAGCTAGAATATATATGTTTGTCTGTGATCATTGATTGATGAGTTGATGTAGTAGTGGTCCCCCAGGGCTTTGATTTATGATGCATCGAGAATTTTTTTTTTCTTATGAGGGCAGTTTTGATGTGGACTATCAATGATTTTTCAGCTTATGGAATGGTTTCTAGTTGAAGCACACATGGAAAATAAGCATGTCCATACTGCATGGAAAACAACAAGGCATTCACGCTAACAAACAGGGATAAAACATCTCTTTTTAACTGCCACTGACGTTTCTTGCCAACAGATCACAGGTACAGAAAGAACAAAAAGAATTTTTTTTATAGAGTTGAAAAGGATGTTACACCCCCACGTCTTTCTGGTGAAGAATTGCATGACTGTGATGTTAGAGTACGATGATATTGTGTTTCGTTTCCAGTCCAGTAAGCAGAAGTTTCCTGATTTTGGTTTAACCCATAACTAGGTAAGCGAAGTATTTTCTAGGAGCCTTATTATTAGAAGACCAATCTCCTCCGCCATAACCTTGATGTCATGCACATAGAAAAGAACGTGTTTGAGAATATTTTCAATACAGTTATGGAAGTGAAGGGAAAGACAAATGACAATCAAGGCTAGAATGGATATAACATCGTATTGTAACCATAAAAATATAAAATTGGTTTTGGATGGGTTACGGGTTGCAAAGCCCAGAGTAAGCTTTGCCTTAGAGAAGAATGCATAACTACTAGTTTATCAATGGCTTAAGAGTCTGTGTTTTCCCAATAAACATATCTCGAACATATCAAGGTTGGTTAATCTGGAGGAATGTAGATTGTATGGAATGAAAAGCCATGACTGCCACGTGTTTATGCTAACACTAATTCCATTAGCTTATTGTGATTTGTTGCCAAAGGGGATATGAGATGCACTCACAGAGATTAGTCATTTCTTTAGAGATATATGCTCCAGCAAGTTGCAGACACATCACATTGAGAGTCTTAAAACAAATATCATCGAAACAATATGCAAACTTGAGATGATATTCCCTCTGTTATTTTTTACAATGTAATTATTAATGTATTTTTATTGTTTTTGTTAATTAAAAATATATTTTTTAAATTCGATGTAAGTACTTGTTCAATCTTAAGGAAAAGGTTAAGAAAAAGGTGCATGTTGAGGCTTCGATACTTGAGGCTTATATTATTGAGGAGATCTCAACATTTATATCGTACTATTTTGAGCCTCATATGAGAACGAGAATCAACCGCGTTCCACGACATGATGATGGTGATGAAGTGATTTTGAGTGGAAACTTGTCAGTATTCTCCAATCCTGGACGACCTATATCTAAAAATATTATAAGGGGAAGATATTTGTCTGAAATAGAATTCAAACAAACACATAATTATGTGCTATTTAACTGCAATGAACTGAAACCTTTTATTCAGTAAGTATATATACTACTTAAACTTTGTTGTAAATTGACTATTTATCTATTGCAATATCATAAACTCATAGATTTTTTGAAAACCTCATAGGCAACAACGATAATATTTATTGTCTAATAACTCATAGCTGACAGAATCCCAAATCTTTCGATTACAAGATGAACAATTTGCCACGTGGTTCAAAGCACATGTAAATACTATCACAAACTCATCATGTATCATTGTATTTAATTTTGTTACAGAATTCACATTTACTGTTCATTGTTGTACTTGATGTACAAGGTTTATCAATTGGGGAGGAATGCTAATGCTTCATTGTCTTTACTAAGCCTGGATCCTGAACGAAAAGTGAAGTGCTACAATGAGTATTTTGTCAATGGATATGTGTTTCATACTGAAGAATACGAGCATGGAAGAAAGACATATAACAGGGGTGTTTGTGTTAAGGGATCGACTAGTAGTGAGTTTGAAGTTGACTATTATGGTAAATTAGAAGTTGTCATTAAATTGCAATGTCATAACAAGCATAATAGAGTGTTTTTATTTAAATGCTATTGATATGACACCATTGACAGAGGAATCATAGCAGATCCCCACTATGGTCTGTTCGAAATTAACTCAAAATCTAAACTCTACAACGTAAACGATATCTTTGTTTTCGCTAAGCAATGCCAACAAATTTATTACATACCCTTCCTTTAGAAAGGATTATTTAAGAGTTGATTGGTTATCTATTTTAAAAACAAAACCCATGGGTCGTGTAAAAGTTGTTAAGGATGAGAACGAAGACATATGTATGAGAGATGATGTCTTTCAAGTTAGTGAGTTGGTTAAATCATATCAAGTTGCTCCATTAATTGACTTAGAAGAAAATTCAAATTTTCACATCTTCGATAATAGTCTTGTTGATGCTGAGGAGTTAAATGTTGTTCTAAACTCCAAAGGAAAAGCACAAATCAATGAAGATGATGATACCAATGTTATCATTTCTCAACTCGCTAGCTTTACTGATTACCACTTCTCCCCTTTTGTACAATTTCCTAACCTCCCATTGCTAGTGTTTCCTAAATCTTTTCACACACACACACACAATAAATTAGCCACAAATTAATGTGAAACTGTATTGAACAAGGTATGATGTAAATATGGAGGGATGTGCAAATGAGCAAAGCCAAAAGACGCGACCATCGCTTGCATTGCAAGCTTGGTGACAAAATTCTCCCCCTTCTTGTATTATACACATTTCATACAACGATTTTCTTTAGTCCCACACTTCCATGCATTACGCTACTAGTTTCCAGTTTGTCTATCCAAATTAACACCCTTTCAAAACAGAAAGTAACATGCCCACTTACAAATCCTTAACAAATGAACAACCTTTTCATCTACAAAACGTTTGACGTAACAATATTTCACATCTCCCCTTAAAACTTCTCGCTCTCTTCCCCATCACACAAAGTTTTATCTCTGTCCTCTCCATTACACCACCTCTTTGAACAACAATGGGCAATTGCTTTGCTTTGCACCAACTCACCAAGAGAAAGTCTTGCTCTCAATCAACCACAACTAGGCATGAAGATGTTTTAAGGGTCATGAAGACTAACGGAGAGATTTTGGATTATACGAGGTCTATATTCATCAAGGGCTATGGAAATAATGATCATCATTGTTTTCCCATATGGAACTTGGGCAGGCCTTTTAGAGTTTCTGGCGATCATTCTCCTACTTTAGTAAGCATGGATAACACAAGTGGTTCAAAGAGAGTTAAAATGATTCTAACAAAGCAACAGCTTCAAGAATTGCTATCCAAGAAGAAGATAGCAGTCGAAGATATATGCTTATTGGGCATGCAAAGTGTTGCTCTGTGTGGAGTCAACTCTTCATCAAGGTGGCAGCCAGGGCTTGAAACCATCCTTGAAGAAAGTGAGTAGTGTTTTGTTGAGTGTAGGAAATTAATAAATGTATATCATGTAGCTAGTCATAAAAGAAATTGATTCCTGTGTAAAGGTATAGTAGGAAAAAATGGAAAGTGAAGTCAATTTTCTTTTCAGCTGAAGAAAATAATGGGAATTAAACTGAATTTCAAACAAAATTAATTAGTCAAGAGAGACAAAAAGTTGAGCAAGTTGACATATATATATTTCCTTGTTCGTATCGCATTAGTAAGATAGAACTGTAGATCATATATTGCTTGACATGGAAATATGTGACAGATTTCCCAGCTCAAAAGGTTATTATATGTGATAAACCCTACAATACTCTTTTTTTTTTTTTGTTGGTGCTTTGATTCAAAATATTTTTCAAAAAAAATATTTTTTTGTTTTTTTATTTGTTTTAAAATAATCTTTTTATATTTTTAAATTATTTTAATATGTTAACATCAAAAATAAATTTTAAAAGATAACTACTACAATAATACCGAGCAAAATCTTTTTCTACCTCAATCACAGACCACAGGGACTTCTTTGTCTTGAATTGAAAGAGAGGGCCAGCAGAAGTGAACCTTCTCTGTTCAAAAAGTTACAAGATTTTCAGTATCTTTTATGCTTGAATCACGTCCTAGTTAGTGCTGTACAGTCTCTATCAATTCGTTGAAGTTAAAACCATCTGTGTGGAATGGTCTTCCTGTACATTCTTAGATGGCATTCAAAATCAAACAAAAGAAGAAAAAATAAAATGAAAGGTTTCAAATGCTTTCTTGTGTAATTTTAAAAAAGAAAAGCTACTAAATTATTATTAAACTAATGTAATAATTACATTATTCTGAATTTAACTTCGTCAATCTTAAATGGAATATCCTTTTTTTTTCCGGATTTTTTTAATTTGATTTAATAATTAAATTATTGTTATATGTTCAAAGGAGATCCATGATTTTATAACATATTTTGTGCCTAAAATTATCCTTTATGTTTTAAGGATAATTTTAGATTTCAAGAAAATTAGGGAAGAACACTTGTTAAGAATTATTAATTATGCCTCATAAACTCAAATTATGTATTAAATATATTGAAAAATGTATATTTAATGCTCTCTTATTTCGAATGACTCATGAATGAACAAGCAATTATTGAAATTTAAAATCCTAACCTTATGTTGAATGCTAATTTACCATATTAATTGTTTAATAACAAGTGTTCCCGATACTACTTAGCTAAATCCCAGAAGAAAATATTTAAGAATTCTTCAATTACAAACTCGAGAATTTCTAAAATAATTAATGGGAGAGTGAAGCTCTTTCGAGTTTCGACTTTCCTGGATTTCAGTAGTGTTCCACTTATATGTCTTTGTTTCTTTTTATTTTTTTTACCAGACACTTATATTTTCCTTTAATTCGAATCTCTTTTTGGTCTTATGTGAATACACTAAATTCCACTAAATTGAACAGAAAATAGAATTTGAAGACACCATCCCAGGCGATGATGGATGCCCCTTGTTGAAGGAGATGCATCCCTTCACTTTGGTGACGAAAATCTCTCTTATGGGACCAAGTTTTGATAAAGAGAAAGTACAAAAGATGATAGTTCCCTTGGCTTTCCTCCATTGACCCTTTATGAATGTTGACTGAAAGGGCCCCCTCTCTAAGATCAAAAGGAAATTGTCACATTGCTAGTAATGTGAACATGGCATACAATCCATCATGCCAAAAACTAAATAAAAATCATTTCTTTCCGTGTATGAACGTATAGTTGAACTGTAAATTACACGTCAATAAATTTCTAATAGTAATGCCGGTGATGGTGGTCACATTTTCTCCTTCTTTTTCAATCTGTTCTTTTTGTTTCTTTAGTGGGATTGACTGAGGAACTCCCAAAGAATAATCCTACCGACGATTGTCTTTCTCTTTGTCTTCACACTTTCCCTCCTTTAGGCTTCAATTCCCACCACCAAGCTAGAGCTATAAGAGAAGGGTAATGTTTTCTTTCAACTATCTTTTCTTGTTCAAATAGAATAATTTTTTTTTTCTTTTTTTTTTCACTAAACCATAGAAGTTTCATTTACCTTGAAACTAAATCCATTTCGAAAAGCTATTTCTTCTTCTTCTTGTTTTTTTAGGCATGGGAAATTGTATATTTGGAGGCCTAGGAGTGGCAGAAGGAGTGATAAAGGTGATAACATCTAATGGTGGAATCTTAGAGTTTACCACACCAATAACAACAAGATCCATCACCAACGAGTTTCCAGGCCATGCTATTTTTCCAAGCCATGATCTTTTTTGGAGACCACTTTCTCTACAAGAAGAGCTTCATGGAGGTCAGTCTTACTATTTACTCCCACTCAACAACTCAAAAATTGGTGGCCAAATAGTGAGAGAAGGTCATGTTAGATCAAAAAGTATACCAGCTGCTGCTGCTACATCAAATATTGCTGCACCTTATAGGATGTCCTTAGATTATCAAGGCATGTTAAAGAGGTCATACACTGAAGTTTTCTCTAGGCACAGCAGCAGCAGCAGCAGCAAAAATAATTACAACAAAAGTAATGATGGGTTTTGGAAAGTGAAGCTTGTGATTAGTCCAGAGCAGCTAGTAGAGATTTTGTCCCAAGAGGCTAGCACTGAAGAGTTAATTGAGAATGTGAGAGCTGTAGCCAAATGTGGAAATGGGTTCTCATCATCAGCATCTTCTGTTGACTTTTCAGATTCTTGGAGTCTCTCTAGCAGCAGGACTGCTACTTGTAAGAAAGATAGTTTAGTTGATATTTAGTGTGAATCAATACAGCGTGCTTGAAATCTCTCTCTTATGTTCTAATTAAGTTTTTAGTCTCAGAAAAGATTAGCATATTCTCTTATATATATCTACTTGTAAGAAAGATAGTTTAGTTGCCATTGTCCACTGATCATTACAGTGTAGATTCTCAAGAAAAATATTAAACAAGTCTTTGCCAAACATGATTACTCACATATGAAAAATTAGATGTTAGAATTGAGAATAGATTTTTGTCAACTCATACTTGGATCGGCAGTCATGGGCCAACAACTGGAAGGAGAACAGAGAATTCAGTGCAATCAGACTCGGAAAAGGTGCTAATGTTGACATGCTGGCAGTTTGGTTGAATTGTAGAATCAAGCAACCAGAAATCTTACAAGGTGTGGGGTGAAAGTATGTGATCAGGAAAATGGGTGGCAATTTCATAGGGTGGTGCAAAATGTTATAGGGTGGTGCAAAATGTTGACTTTGGTTCTCAGTTTTTTCAAATGATAAATTTTGTATCCTTTAAAATTTTAAAAATTTAATTTTGATTAAAAATTTTATTTTTCTTATATTTCAATTCTTGGTTTGATAGATGAGAGAAACAATTGCCCATAATTACCTAATTTCAATGATAAAAAGAGAAAATTATTGGTTGATACAGATTTTAGCCATAAAAAAAATCAATCTTGGTGTTAATTAGTTTCATTTGATAAGAGGAGTTCCACTAGGGTGTTCTCTAGCTTTCCCATCACTTGAAATGTTAGATTTGAGCTTGAAAGTTTTTTTGGATTTGAATTAATTTTGAATTTTTAAACCGATTAAATATTTTGTGTGTTTCAATTATGAAACATCTATAATTGTATCCAAACACCCATATTTGGTTAGTTCTTGATTTTATGATCATTTATTTTTATTGTCATATAATTCAATAAAAATATATAAAAAGAATTATTGAACCCAATTATATCCATGATCCAGGTCACAGAGTTTGAGTGTTTAACTTTGATTGATAAGCGATCGAGTTTTATAATTTATTTTGATTTATTTTCTATGAAATTATTGAAGTCTCAAAGAAATTTCCCGACTTCTTGATTTTACTAATAACTATTTTTGTTATTATATGATTAAATAAAAAATAGTCTATAAAAAATTTAAACCCAATAGAATCCATGATTTAGTCTATAGGTTTGATAAGTTATGCTGCGAAATTCAAATTGATCCAATAAATTATTGTTTCTATATATATTTTTTTAAAATTATGTTATTTTGAATTTTATATTTAAACCTAGATAATATTTTTTCTACTTATTCGAGTTTCCTTCAAACTTGTCAAAATTATTGTGTGCGGTACAGAGGCAAACGCAAGACGACGGATCATAAGTTTTTAGAATTTACCTACCAGCGTTAAAAAAAAGTTCCCCATAATTTTGACAGTTTTTTTTTTTAGATGTTTGTTTTTGTTTGGTGCGGCCCGTGCCGTGAAGCAGGCCAACTATTTAGGAATGAAACTATACCTGTGCCCATCAAGGATATGAATGACGAGTGAAGCGAGCAAGGATGGAAATGGAGTGATTCTTCTTGCTGTGAGATTTAGACCTCCAAATGCAGATCCATCAAGAAAACCAGGCTGATTTATCAGTCAACATGGAACGAAGCCCTCTTTGAGGATGGATCTGATTCTGAAAGCTAGAGCAGTGATATACGCTGAATCTTGCAAAAAATAGGCTTCCATCATGGGTTAAATCCGTGTGTTTGTGCTCCTTTTTCACAATGGGCCTAGAATTGTTAAACGCATACCACACCACCTTTTTTTCCCTCTGATTAGGACTCAAAACTCTGGGTTATCTCATAAAAAATAACTATCCCACTTATCAATTATCTTTGTCAAAAAGCTTGGATTCGAAGTCTTAACATTGTAGGTCATTTCTTATGACATCTTCAATTCTTTCTTCTGATCTTAGCTTCATTAATATGAGATAAGTGTGACGAGGAGGAGCTATTCATATTTATCTTAATTTTTAAAGAAAAAAACCAGTCAGAACATTCAAGGAATTGGACTTACAGTTATAAGACTTGATTTAATTAAAAAAAACAATTTTTTTTTCCCTTCATCTTGCTCGGATCAAACCTCTTATTAATTCGCAGGGTCGGATCGGATATTATAACTATGATTACAGACTCATATACACGACACCACAAACACCCAAATCTTGAAACGAGACATGAAAGTAAATACCAAGCCGAGAAGGGATACCTTACAAGAAATGTGGACTTCAAGTTCTTGTGTCTGATCAAATTCATCTTCCTAGTATATGTTCTGGATTTTGTAGGCGATTATTTAACTCGATCGATCGACTTGTGATCGATGAATATGAACAAAATCAATTGATCAAAATGACAACTTTGAGGATGGATTTTATTATCAGTAGACGGTGATGTATGCGGTCATCATTTTCATAACTAAAAACAAAAACCTGCTATATGTGCTTGTTTCTAGTCAACCATATACCAACAACCCTTTGATAATACTCAAAAAGCCTCTGAATTTAACCATCAAAATCTAATTTCTTGTTTTGAATTGAAGGAACATCATGACAAAAACTTAAGAACCTGTCCCAGGTCAAGCCAGAACCCTAGTTCAATGGTATCAATCACATTCAAATACGTTGTTACAGAAATTAAGTGGAATTTTACAGCATGATTTGATATCATATTCCTATAAGAAGAACAAAAGCAAGTAAAAAAATAAAAAAAAAATAGCCATGACCAAACACAGACAGACACTTGCATCTTGGTAAAGAAAATATTACCCTCCTTTTCAACGTCACTGCCCTGTCATGGGACCAACAAAATTATTTACTTGGAATCTTGTGGGTGCAATTAATTAACCAACATGTTTACCTCAATGTCAACAATTTTAGCTCAGCAATACTTCTCAGAAGTAAGTCGATATCTAACCACTAGGCATGCAGCAGACCTTCATAATAGATAATACTAGCATGAATTTCAGTGTATCAATATATCTCAAGTTTCGATTCTAACATAAATAGAAAAAAATTTATTATATGCGTATAAAAATCGTAATATTTTCTGTTTAATATATGATCGGTTTATCTCTCTCTCTCTATATATATATACACTTTTTTTTTAATATAAAAAAGTTATTTTTTCAATTCATCAAAAACAAAAGTATCCATGAAAGCCATCAAATTAAAAGAAAAGACAAACTCATGATGATTTAAAGACTATTACTCCATAAGCAACGGGATTATATATTTATATATATAGTTCACGAGCTTAGCTTTTCAAGCACTTTTTTTTTTTTTTTTTTTTATCAATCATAAGGCTATTGAAATTTCTGTGTCCCATAGCAAAATTCATTGCTTCAGAAACCTTTCAATAGGAATGCCATCTGCAGCCACCTGCAAAACGCACGTTCCACATTAAGAGAAATTTAATTAAACGTTATGCATGTGGCCACAATAATCAAATTCTCTTTAGAGGAATGAAAAGAAATCACAGGGGAGAAATGCAGTGAATATATGGCTGCTAGCTAGCTAGCTAGTGTTCTATTAATTAATCCAATTATTCTTTCACGAAAAGACTTGGTAATCTTAATTTCTTATATATTTGGTGGTGAAAAAAGGAACCCAGTGAAAGCTACTTTTCAAGAAAAGTACCCGTGAAATATGACAAAAGTTAAATTTTTTCAACAAAAAAGATCAATCATATTCGCAAATGGAGATGATTGCCGTAAAGGAAGAAATCTAGCAGCTTCATGACATGGATTTTTGCTCACGAACAGGCATACACATTTATCTTGCTCTTCTAGATACGTATATCAGCAAGTTGAAATGGCATTGTCAGTAATCTTGAGGATATGATTTTCTTCTTAAGAAATGTACACAAAATTAACAAGTTTAACATTCTCATATATATATATATATATATATATATATATATATATCATTTATATCAAACCCTTCATTTGACATTTTAATAATTACGACATGGATGGCTTTAGTCCCAATGTAGTGTTTTTCTTTCAATAATTAAGAAAATTATGAGTCACCTCGCATATATAGTAAGGTGACAATTATTGTTTATAGCTCTCAAATTGACAAGGTGCTCTTGTAGTCAAGCTATTTTAATTCAAGATCGTGATTAAAGATTGGAAACATGCTCTTCAAATTTATTTATCTATTTTTGTGTGAAGCTCAAAAAATGTGGATTGGACAAGAAAAAGAAACAGAAAAAATACAACCAACATTTATTTAAACAATTAATGGTAGGTGGTGCATTGAAGATTTGAAACAATCCCAGCCATACAATTATCTATGAGCTTCGAAATTCATTTTTTTGTTGATTTATCAAGATGGACCATGCATGTATGCTTTAATTTCCTTAACAAAATGTTTATTATTTTTGTTAGATTGGAATTAGATACCTATAAAATTACCTATGAAATTAATTTTTTGTTGATTTAAACTCTTGAATTTAACTAATCGTTTTATAATAGTATCAGAGTTTTGATGAATAAGCGGTTATGCATTTTAATCACATCATCTTTATTTTTTTAATTAAAATTTAAAATTATATACAAGTTTTAAGTCTAAAACCTTTTACTTAAAATTATTTATCAAACAATAATATAAAAGTATTTCGAACTTAAATTTTTGAATTTAGATATATTTTAACACTTCTATTAATTCTATTTTTTTTTTCACATGGTGTGATCATTTTTGTTCCCGGATGCATATTAGTTTTATATACATTAAATCAATAGATCTTTCATCAAGTAATAAGACAAATGTATCACAAAATGACAAAGCTAGCTGTCCCATTGTATAATGTATTTCACTATGTAGGGTTATAGGCCGTATTCTAG
>Ga0325405_1005496_pt1 | contig 12891 bp, 9 predicted proteins | sample PopdelMetagenome_21_FD_205663 | JGI IMG/M metagenome (GOLD analysis project Ga0325405, IMG submission 205663) | Populus deltoides microbial communities from Bellville, Georgia, United States - Xylem-Control-R2 | ecosystem: Host-associated > Plants > Phyllosphere > Stem > Wood/Secondary xylem... | reverse complement strand
AAAAAAAATAAAAATTAGAAGAAAAATTATCAAATTGAAAAATATTATACATGAGAAATAAGAATTGAGGATTAATTTAAAACTAAATGAAACTTTAACAAAGAGGTGAAGGATAAAAACTAAAAATAAAAAGAATAAAGACTAGAATTAAATAAAAGGAATGTAAAGGACCAACTTGTATTTGTTTTAGAAAAGAAAAGGAAAAGAAAAATTGATCACTGAGAAACCACCCCATGGTCGTGAACACGCATATCATTAGGAAAAAAAGAACATGATGACCTATCCGACTATGTGGTGAGAGTACGTATGCACAGTTATTTCACCACACCATCTTATCCTATGCAGTTTCTTTTTAATCTATATTTTTATATGAAAATTGTTAATTAGGTGGCAAAATGGAATGTTAATTCTTTTATGGAAGTTAATCTTGAAAATTCTTTTTTTTTTTTTTGAAACTTTGCACAATAGCACAATGTAGCTCTTCCCCGGAATCAGAGAACTGGCTTGATTATTATTATTTATTATTTTATTTACTTGGATAATTGAATGTCCAAAATACAAGTTTATATTCATACTGTGTTTTTTTGTTTTTTTTTATCTACCGACAAATCTGGCTTGATGTCAGAGTTAAATTTCTTTCCCATTAATGTTGATCTCCATGGTTGTTTTTTTTGCATTTGAAAAATGTTTTTTAAAAAATTATTATTATTTTAAATTATTTTTTTGTTTTGATACGTTCATATTAAAGTAAATTTTAAAAAATTTAAAAACTATATTATTTTAATGTATTTTTAAATAAAAATTATTTTTAAAAATAAAAATTATTATAATAATAAAAAAACTATTAATTGATAAACAAAAAAAACAAGAAGCCTTTTAGAGCGAAATTTAATTTACCAACCAGGGCTAAAATTATTTACCGATTGCATGAGTTGGGTTGGGACACTACCAAACACACAATTGTTTTGAACATGCCTGCGACATGAACAGTACTGGTGGTCCAGCTATTCACTTAATTATTCAAAATTTATAAATTTCAAGGCAATAAAAAGTGGAGACCCAAGTTCCTGGCTGCAAGAAGCAGCTGCAACATGAAGAACTCAAGCACCGACATCCAAGTTGATCAAAGAAATGGCCGCAGACTGGTTCTTTTCCCATTACCACTACAAGGCCACATTAACCCCATGATTCAACTTGCAAACATTCTCCACTCCAAAGGCTTCTCTATTACTATAATCCACACAACCTTCAACTCTCCAGATCCTTCGAAGTATCCTCACTTCACCTTCCATTCCATTCAAGAAGAGTTAACTGAAACTGAAGCCTCAACCGCAGATATAATAGCTCTAGTTTCATCTCTTAACATCAAATGCGTTGCCCCTTTTAGAGATTGCGTGTCCAGGTTGCTATCTGATGTTTCAGAGGACCCTATTGCTTGCTTGATCTCAGATGCCATCTTCCACTTCACAACTGCAGTTTCCAAAGGTCTTAAACTTCCGAGGATAGTTTTAAGGACCGGTGGTGCTTCATCTTTTCGTATTTTTACTGCCTTGCCGTATCTGAAAGAAAAGGGTTATCTTCCAATACAAGGTAATTTTTTTCGCTTTCTCTACTGGTTGGTTACTCCATTAGATACAGATTTTGAATCTATGAAAAGCTGAATTAAACTCATTCACTGTGATATGTTAGTTTGACATATCTATTTTCTTCTTTTAAGTTACTACCACGAATTTTAGGGTATTGTCTCTGCAACTTATGGGGTTCCAGGTTCCAATGCGTACCTTGTTTCGGTGTTTTAGACAATGTGTGGTAATTGTTGATTGAGTCAGGCACATATTTTGGCAGGGGGAATTCTTATATCCTTTTCTTACGGTAGCCATTTGTGTTGGATCTGTTGATTGATTCAGGTTCATCTGGGTGATATTTTGGCTGTCTTTCTTTTGTGATATGCTGTTATGGGCCTTCTTTTTAAGTCTTCAGTGCTTCTAAGTTCCAACCATAGCTCTATATATATTGTACTTTACAATCCCTGTCGTTTTAAACATCAGAATCTCAGTTGGAAGATCCAATGGTAGAGCTTCCGCCACTTAAAGTGAAAGACCTTCCAGTGATCAACTCGCGTGACCCAGAATCTGTATACGATTTGATAGTTAGCATGACAGATGGAACTAAGGCATCTTCGGGAGTCATTTGGAACACGTTCGAAGAGCTTGAACAGTCTGCCTTAGCTGCACTGCGCCATGAGTTTTCCATTCCGATCTTTCCAATTGGCCCATTTCACAACCGCTTCCCATCCTTTTCAAGTAGTCTGCTTACACAAGATCAAAGCTCCGTTTCCTGGCTAGACAAACAAGCACCGAAATCTGTAGTATATGTGAGTTTTGGGAGTGTTGCTGCATTAAATGAAACCGAGTTCTTGGAGGTGGCCTGGGGTCTAGCCAACAGCAAGCAGCCATTCTTGTGGGTGGTAAGACCTGGATTAGTCCGTGGCGCGGAATGGCTCGAGCCACTGCCTAATGGGTTCCTTGAGGATTTGAATGGAAGAGCGCACATTGTAAAATGGGCTCCACAATCAGAAGTGCTAGCTCATCCTGCCGTTGGTGCATTTTGGACTCACAACGGGTGGAATTCGACATTGGAGAGTATTTGTGAAGGGGTTCCTATGATATGCATGCCTTGTTTCACTGACCAAATGGCTAATGCGAGATATGTAAGTGATGTGTGGAGAGTTGGGATGCAACTAGAGAATGGGCTGGAGAGAGCGAAGATCGAAAGCACCATCAACCGGTTATTAGTGGGTGAAGAAGGTGAAGCAATTAGAAAAGGGATTTTGAGTTTGAAGGAGAAGGCAAAACTTTGTCTCTGCCAAGGAGGCTCTTCATGCCAATCACTGGATAGCTTGGTTAGCCATATTTTATCATTAGAGCCCATTATTTTCCAGACTCAATAAGTTATTTATTTATTAAAGTTTCTCTTAAGGACACTCCATAAGCTTGCTAGGCCACGCGATGTAGTTTTAGCTTGTGTAATGTTGCTGTGAACTTGCGATGCATCATTTTCTATTTAGACATGAATTTCAATAATGAACTTTTTTACCATACATTGAGCACAAAATAATTTTTAATTGATTTTATTTTATTTTATCCTTTTCTTATTATAATTTATTACAAGATAATACTAATAAAAATATTTTTATTATGAATATCCTTGTCCACTTTCTTTCTATCTGTCTATTTTTTTTCCTTCTTAAACATTTCTAGATCTTAATTATGATAAATTTGAAAGTGAAACACCCATAAAATGATTTTAAAATCTTGTCTGCAATATTAAATACTCTATAATTAAGTCAGTTCAAACAGTTGCTTTCTCCTTTGTTGTCGTTTAATGTGTGGAGCTTAACTCTCATAGGAATAAAATACCGAAATGTGTGGAGATTAATAAATTATTATTCCTGACAGAACTTTTGTTGTCGTTTAATGTCAGCTCTGGACCTCTGACAAGATAAGATTTTTATGGGTGATAATGATGGTGATGGTGGTGGTGCTGGTGGTTTGTGACAGTAGCCCAAAGCACGGGCTCTTTCATTGATAGAGGCAACCATCCGGAAATGAGCTCCAATCTATTTTTAAGAAGTTTTGTTTTTTTTTTTAAATTTTAAATTATTTTTTCATTATATATTAAAAATAAATTTTAAAGAATTAAAAAATATTATTTAAAATAAAAAAAATACTCTAAACTCCCTCGCAAACATACACATATTAATTAAAGCTATGGACGGCCAAAGAAACGTGGCTCTTTGAAATACGTATAGCCATGTGGGAAAAGTTGTCCGCTTGGCGGTGTAGAAGACAGACCTCAGCAACTCTTTTATTTTCTCTTCCCGGCTCTTACTCTCTCTCTCCTTCATTTTTATTCCTGCACAAGTTTCAAAAATACTAACTCCCAGTAAAAATACTCTTAAAACTTTAACGCACTGTATCACTACCAATCCAGTGGCCTTCCCTACACTCTACAATATAAGATTTTTCTTGCGGGATCAGCTATTTGCTCTGTAAGGTAAGCATCTTAGACAAGTTTTCACCATTCTTTTAGCGGTCTAGCCACCTTCAACAAGGCAGTTATGCTAACATTGCCACCCCTACCATGGTGAGCAACACTTCCCTCGTCTGGGTATTTATGAAAATACCAGTATAAATAGAGGCAAAAAAACATAACCCCTTTCTATATGCTACATGCTCATCATTTTCTATAAAACTCCTTGGCTAAGTTTTAAACTATCTTAAGCATTGAAGAATTTGTTTTGCATGTGACACCAACCACTTCAAATTATTCAGTTCAATTGTTGGTCGTGGAAAAACCTGGAAAATCCATTGAAGTTTTTTCGTCACTTCATCAAATACTAAAGTATTTCTATTTATGCGGAGCATGGAATATTTAATAGTCTATTGTTTATTTTCTTAATCCACAAGGATAGTATTCAATACATTTGGACTCCCATCCCCTAAAGTTTGACACTAGATTTTAGAGCATTAACGAAGGCAATAAAATCAAGAAAAACCTCATATGTAAACTAGGTTTCCACGGTATATGAAACTAGATTCAGACTTGGAACATAGGCGGGTGTTGTTGTTTGGCTTAAACGAATGGTAGAGTAAGATTTGCCTAAAAAACAGGTTTTTTATAGAACGAGAGACTCTTCATTGTTTAAATTGGTAAATATACGAGAAAAAAACATATAGTAAATAGTTGTAGAAAAGATATTGAGTTTGAGACTTTATTAATTTACTTGATAACCCAAAATATTTATAAATTTTGGTCAGCTCGGGTGGTGTTATGTTTGATTGATAAAAATATTAGTATTTATTTATTATGATATCTAAGATGACTGAGTAATTGATAAATATCAATTATATATTGATAAATAATTGTTATTAAGGTGCATAAGTTGCATATAAATTAGTTTATATTTTTGTCAATGGCAAAAAAAAAATAAAATGGCGCTACACTACATTAAAATTTAAAATTATAAAGAATACTAAATTAATCATGAGAATATTGCCTGCATAGAGTACAACTACAATATATTCTGACCTTTCAAAACCAGTAAAAGTACAAAAAAAAAAGCATGAGGTGCACTTGGGCTGGACAGAAAGTTTCTGTGTAATGATGTAGCAGGCTGGATCGGGGCCCAAGCGGTGTGGGAATTCCTGTTTGAGCACGATCCAACACAGTGACAAAATGTTGTTGTTTTATGGGCCTTAAGGCCCAAACAACAAGAAGTAACTAATAGTTGCTGTTTGGGCTCGTTTAAAATTATATATAAAAAAAAAAAAACAAAAGAAAGGAATATGGAGATTGAAAGGAGAAGGCAAATCTTTATCCACAGCCAGGTTGGGTCTTCATGCCAATCACTGGATAGCTCGGGTAGTCATGTTTTATCATCAGAGCCTATTGTTTTGGCATCCTCACAGCAGCCTCTAAGATCACAACTCACAAGTAATTATCAATTGAATCCCTAAACAAGTAATTTTATCAGTTAGATTCTAAATGTTTCGTATATTTTTCAATCTGTCCCTAAATATCGATTAATTCTTCAATCTTTTCTTATATAAGATATTTTTATCTAAATTGATGAAAACATCCTCCCATGAAAAATTGAAACCTAATTATTTAATTTATTAAATAAAATAACAATGAATTTCTTAACACGATAGGAAAATTCATTTTTTGAAATTATCTTTATAATAAATTCAACGGGGTTTGAGTTCTCTAATTGGTGGGAGCACTTTCATAAGTTCATATAAAAAAAATTTACCAAGAGAATAGACTGGAGAATAATATAGAATATGAAGATAAATCTGGAGTAATTAGACTTCTAGAGACAATTGATCAAGAAGAGATGAAATAAAATGATAAGTTAAGCTAATCCCCCTTTTATTGCATAAAATAAGCATTTTTGATGAAAAGTATTAACAAACTTTGAATGAGGATAGAATTGAGAATCATTTAAAATATTTGAGACCTAATTGATAAAGCATATTGTCTCAGGACTCGATAGAAAGTGATCACATAGGCGGAACACCGAAGGCTCGGTTAATATTAATTTATCGGTGACAAGAATATCAACTGTGTTGATCCCTTTCGAGATTGCTTATCGAAGTTGTTGTTAATATTAATGTACGTCTTGGAGGAGCCTATTGCTTGTTTAATCACATATGTCTCTTGGCTTTTCCCTAAAGCTGTAGCTGAAGGCTTTAAACTCTTAATAATTGATGTACATGCAGTCTAACAGTTTCTGCTCTTTTCTTGTATTTGCTTTCTTCTCGCATTTGCTTGAAAAGGGTTACTTCCCGGTTCAAGGTGCCTTTCTCTCTCAGTGTGGCTTATGTACGCGTGCTTGTAGCATGTTTGATGGTTTGCTTCAATGAGGTTTTGGAAAACCTAATGCGAGAATGTAATATTCTTCATCTCTCTCTCTCTCTCTCTCTCTCTCTCAGATTCTCAGCTAGAAGCACCAGTCCAAGAGCTTTCAATGAGGTTTTGGAAAACCTAATTCGAGAATGTTATATTCTTCATTTCTCTCTCTCTCTCTCTCAGATTCTCAGATTCTCAGCTAGAAGCACCAGTCCAAGAGCTTTCACCGTTGAAATTCAAAGATCTTCCTATAATTAAAATGCATGATCCGGGACTTCTTCATCAATTAATGAACGGGATGGTAAATCAAGCAAAGGCCTCTTTGAGACTAATATGGAATTCGTTTGAAGAGCTTGAGCAAGCTGTATTAACAATATTACGCAGAGATTTCTCCATCCCCATCTCCGCGACATACACACACACACACACACACACACACACACACACACACACACACACACACACGTCCATTTCATAAGTACTTCCCAGCCTCGTCAAGTAGCTTACTCACACAGGAAAAAAGATGCATTTCTTGGCTAGATACCCAAGCCCCTAATTTTGTTCTCTATGTCTTTGGAAGCATTGCAACTGTAAATGAGTCTGAATTTCTGGAGATGGTTTGGGGGCTAGCCAGTAGCTATCAACCTTTCTTATGGGTGGTCCGGCCTGGATTTGACCAAGGCTTTAAACTGGCTTGCAACATTGCCAAATGATTTCTTGGAGATGGTAGGTGGAAGGAGGCATACTGTGGAATGCGCTTCCCAACAAGACGTGCTAGCACACCCTACCACCGAAGGTTTTTGGACGCACAATGGTTAGAATTCCACGTTGTAGAATATATGTGAAGGAGTCTCTATGCTTTGTCAGCCTAATTTTGGAGACCAGATGGTAAATGCAAGGTATAGGACTGATATTTGGAGAGTTGGGTTGCATTTAATTTACATAACTCTTGGAAGGTCATGTAGGATTTACATAAATACTACTTGGTTTTTTTCCTCGAGAATTACATAAATGCTACTGATAACTCACTGTCCCTTTTAAAGCTATTAATTAAGGTATTCACTGTAAATTCTATTAGCTCATAAAAGTTATACAATTAGTGCATTATAATGATTTAAATTTTTTAATGAAAAAATAATAATTTCACTTTTAAATTTTTATTTATAGTTGACATGAAAAATAGTTTTTTGTGATTAGCAAGTAAATTTTATATACATTTCGAATTTTTTAAAAGGGAACAATTTTTTTGTTTTAAATAAAAGAGTACACGGGCAAAACAACTAACCCTACAAATACCTGTTTAATGTCCTCTCTTCAGGTGAACTCCTCGCAGTTTCGAAGCTGCTTAAAACCAGGATTAATCACAAGGCCCAAAACTAGCTGAATTTCTCTCCAAGTCAAGCCTTTGAGGAGCTTGCGTCGAACCTGAGAGCCCGGCCCTTTTCGTTTTTGAAAAAACAGATTTTTTGCCTGTTTAGGAAAAAGCCCAAAAGTCATATGAAGAATGAGCATCACATTGTTACTCTTATTGGCTAGAGGGCTATGCCATGTCATAATCGTTCACGATCCGTACGCTTGGCTAATGTTCCCGCCGCGGGGGGGGGGGGACTCTCTAACCGGTTGCCGGTTGGTCAAAATGCCTGCGGGTAAGGGTATCCAATATCAGAATCGAGAAGCAATGAAGAAATAAGGGGAAACAAATCAATTCCATGGAGAATATAAGAGAGTCCCATGTGCAGCATAGGAAGTGTCGGCGAATTATACTCTTCCCAATGCCTTTGGAAGGGCATATCAATCCTATGATTCAGCTTGCTAACATCCTTTATTCTAAAGGATTTTCCATAACAATCATCCACACTCAATTCAATCCTCCCAATCCTGCGAAGTGTCCTCACTTCACTTTCCAAGCAATTCCTGATGGCTTGTTGGAAGATGAGGCTTCAACTGCAGATGGTGTAATACGTTTCTCAGTCCTCATTTCAAAGCGTGTTGAGCCCTTTCGAGATTGCCTGGCTCAGCTGTTATTGGATGCCGTGGATCAAGAGCCCGTTGCTTGCTTGATCACAGATGCTGTTTGGCACTTCACTCACTCTGTAGCCGAGGGCTTTAAGATTCCAACTATTGCCATGCGGACAACTAGTATCAGTTCTTTTCTTGCTTTTGAATCCTTCCCCCTTCTGCGAGAAAGGGGTTACTTCCCAATTCAAGGTGCTTTATCTTCTTTATGTCTATGTGTATGCAATTTTTTAATATATTACTTAAAAACATTAACCAAGCACTTCTCATTTCCTCCATCCTTCTCTCTCTTACAGATTCTCGATTAGAAGAATCAGTGCAAGAGCTTCCACCATTGAAAGTCAAAGATCTTCCTGTGATCAAAACACGATGTCCAGCGACTCATCATCAACTGGTTGAAAAGATAAGTAATCAAGCAAAAGCCTGTTCAGGCCTAATTTGGAACTCGTTTGAAGAAATTGAGCGTGATGCTCTGACCAAATTAAGCCAGGTCTTTACTGTGCCAATATTTCACATAGGTCCATTTCACAAGTACTTTCCAGCTTCAAGTAGCTTAATAACACCAGACCAAAGCTGCATTTCCTGGCTTGATACCCAGACTCCTAATTCTGTACTCTATGTCAGCTTTGGGAGCCTTGCTGCGGTAAGTGAGACTGAATTTCTGGAGATGGCCTGGGGGCTACTCCATAGCAATCAACCCTTCTTGTGGGTGGTTCGACCTGGATTAGTTCGGGGCTCGGAATGGTCCGAATCATTGCCGGATGGATTCCTTGAGATGGTGGGTAAAAGGGGCTCTATCGTGAAATGGGCTCCTCAACAAGAGGTGCTAGCACACCCTGCCACTGGAGGGTTTTGGACACACAATGGTTGGAATTCCACATTGGAAAGTATATGTGAAGGGGTTCCCATGATTTGTCAGCCTTTTTCTGGTGATCAAAGAGTAAATGCTAGGTATGTGAGTGATGTTTGGAAAATTGGGATACACTTGGAGTATAATAAACTCGAGAGAAGGGAGATAGAGAGGGCAATTAAAGGACTAATGGTAGAGACAAAAGGGCAGGGGATGAGACAGAGAAGTGTGTCTTTGAAAGAGAAGGTGAACCTTTGTGTAGGCCATGGAGGCTCTTCTTACCTTTCTCTTGAGAGCTTGACTAATTACATCATGTCATTCTAGGCTTCTGTCTGTGTTCGGTAACTTCTTAATTTATGTTTAATTTTGTAATGAGGTTGCATATCACAATCAAAGCCTTGAGTCTATGTTTATTGCATACATGGTACTTTAAGTTTTAAAATTTATCCTGTTATTTCTGTTCGTTTGATGTAGAAGTGAATTTGCTTGCTGTCTCATAACTCTTTCTGCAAGACCAGACTTTAGCTGGAGGATTTTGTTCAATGTCTTGGTATGCGTGTTATTAAATATACTTCCACTAACAGTATCATGTGGAAGATTTGCATTTCAAATTTCAGAGCAGAAACAATCACCAAAACATATTTCCTATGATTCTTGCATAGTTTTTGCCTTTTGGAATAATCAAAGACAAAGCTGAAAGTGAACTGATGAGCTGTGCATGCATGATTTTTTATTCCTTCCATTTATATACCGAGATGTTGCAAATTTTCCATGGAAGAGTGTCAAGGATTTTTGCAGTGATACAGCCTAGCCAAACAACAATAATTATTAGTCCAACATAGTTGGTTCCAAGATGGTCAATCTTGAAGAATGAAAAGCTTGCTGAATATTTATTTGAGTTAAGATTAGCTATGTATGCTTGTTTACTATAAAATCATGTTATTTGAGGAATTGTGGGGGAACGCTAATAGCAATATTTAGGTGAGCGATTCCCTAAACAACCATTAAAGAAGTGAGTGATTCCTTCTCAAGTGAGTGAATCGTTAAGTCTTAAATTATCCCATTTCTTAACAGCATCATGCAGGTTTTCTTGAATTATATGATTATTTATTCGAAGGAAATCTCATGATATGATTGTCCTCATTTGAAGCCAAATGATTTTATTTGACGAGAGTAACAAACCCCAACATTAACGAGTATTGTATAAATAAATCAAAGAGGAAATCAAAGGTATCCAGGTGAATTAACAAGTTACATGGAGAGCCTCAACGAATATCTCAGCCATCAATGTCTGAATTTCTAAGGTGTAAACCCTAAGATCCTGCTGTAGATATAAGGCAACAAGTTGTTAAGAGAAGCAAAGTTGAGATGAAATGGTACTCGTATTTGAATTGCAGCAGGCAGGGTCATAAAGATGTGATACATTTTATACTTGGCTCTCTATCTCATCTCTGTTCTTTCATGCTCTGTTTTACCAATATGTTCCCACATCATACTTTTAGAATTACTTTCTATATATTGGCATCTTATCAACTCTCTCTGCATAAATCCATAAGAGAATTGTATAAATCTGAACTCATGTAAGCAAATACAAAAGCTCATTCTTGTCTCCTCTCTTTTAGTTTCTTACCTTTTATTTTAGTTTTTGACCTTGTATTCTTCAACTAGAAGAATCAATTATAGAGATTCCCCGCTTAAAGCTAAAGATCTTCCAGAAATTGAAACTCAGAACCCAGAAGAATTTCACTGTCTGGTAGCCGGATTGGTAAACGAAAGCAAGGCTTCACCAGGAATCATCGGGAACTCTTTCGAGGAGCTCGAGCAAGATGCTCGTGCCATATCATGCCAGGACTTTCCTATCCCCCATTTACACAAAGGTCCATTTCACAAGTACTTGCCAGCCTCCAAAAACTAAATCAATAATTTAACCTCTTGAAGTATTGGGTCAATTTTGATTGTCCCTCTAGAGTTTCAAATTTGAACTTGGCAATCAAATTTATCAATTTTGATTATCAGTTTAAAAAATGATTACCTTCTTAGGAAGGGAAAAAAAATTCCAATGTGAAGTACTTTTCTAATCGAGCTGTTGGCGAGAGAAAAATGACCGATTACATGAACATCAAGAGCAATTCAATTAATCCTTCGTAATCCCGCAAGTGTTAATAGTTAATTAGCTCTTGTAGTTCAACAAACCTTTCAGTTACTATGGACAAAGAAGCGTTTCATTTAACTTTCTTCCAGAATCCATTCAATCGGAAATATCAAATTGATACATCTCTCGAGCATTGAGGGGCTAACTGAGAAAATATAAGGTTTAGTAAATTCTTTGTTCTTCGTATTAGGAACATTAAACGATTGCTTGAAGCCTTGAACGAAAAGATTAACTTATCATTAATTTCCAAAAACTTTTAATGTTTATTGTGATTTGATTTCACCTCAAAATTTAAATACTAATGATTGATAGAGACAGATAAAGATTTAAATCACCATTTTGTTAGTGCCTAAATAATTTTCATGTGCGCTAATTTTAAAAATAAAAAAATATTTTAATATATTTTTAAATAAAAAAATACTCTTGAGAATGATATATATTTTGAAACAAAAATTAATTTTTTTTTTACAAGATGTTGGTGGGAAAAGCTAGCTTCTCAAGGTGGAAAATAAGGCTACAAGATATTAATGCATATATAAGCCCACACATTTGTGGATTATTTGGGGTATAGACTGAAAAATATTGTGACAACAACTATAAAAACTTGTTAATATAAAGCATCTTCTAGAAAACTAGTTTAGGGGTTTCTTGGCATGGATACCACCTAGGTCCTGCAGTTTGTATAATCAAATGGATATTTGAGATTTTATTTTTCCTTCAAAAGCAGAAAAACTCGACAACATTAATGGGCTTATGGCCTGGCAGTCCAAGATGACAAGCTGGCAAGCTCATCCCCAATTCCACCAACACCAACACCAACACCAACAGGTGCAGAGCAGAGGCAGAGATGTTCGTTATGAAGATGGGAGGTGTGGGCGTCCTCTTGGACTGTCTCAGTCTGCTTGGCCTCCTCTTCAAGTACACCCGCAAAACCAGCACTCTAATTCAGCAGGCATGAGGGCTTTTTTTCTTGGTGGATCTGGTGTTAAAAGAGAGTGTGCCGGCACTGGTGTGTTTCTGCCTCGTAGATATGGCAACCCCCCTGACCCCAAGAAGAAATCTGGTAAATAGTTGAATGCTGTAATTGTCGTTTTTCCTCCTATTTGATTTTTAACTTTTTTCTTGTTCCTGTTTTGACGATGACATCATTTGTTAACTTCCTTAATCAGCAGGTTGCTCTACAGTTCTGCTGCCAGCTAAAGTTGTTAACAACGGGGAAGCGCCTAAAGCTCATTTTCAAGCCATGGGTACCCGCAGGCCCAAGTTTGAACTAGGGTTGAGCGAATAGCCGCTTGTGAGTGTTTAAAACGATGAGACCTCTTGCAATTTCCTAGTTTGTATGAATTTTTGGATTCGTGCTCCAAGCTCCGTTAAGATGGGTCCCTTTTGTCCTTGTATATCTACCCATGCGTATCAAATATGGACCTTGTAATATATAATAACTACGAGAATATCATGT
>Ga0325405_1005495_pt1 | contig 12891 bp, 13 predicted proteins | sample PopdelMetagenome_21_FD_205663 | JGI IMG/M metagenome (GOLD analysis project Ga0325405, IMG submission 205663) | Populus deltoides microbial communities from Bellville, Georgia, United States - Xylem-Control-R2 | ecosystem: Host-associated > Plants > Phyllosphere > Stem > Wood/Secondary xylem... | reverse complement strand
TTGTGCTAAATGTCTATACATAGACAACTCTCACACAAATGGAAAGCCAAAGAAAAATGGAATAATTCTTCGTTTGTGAACATGCTTCACAGCAATGAAGGCCTGATGGTGATAACGATGAATATGTTATGATTAATGCAACATGTATTTTATCTCTCTAATCAATTAAACCGATAGACATGCACTAACGCACACTGTACAAATTCAATATAACAAACCATGCAGCTAACCATGCACTGTGTACATCAGTGTAACCACCAATGCAATACAAACCAAGCAGCAATTGTAACAATCAAGTATACAATTCTATTAACAAATCTGTTAGCTTAAGTTTAGAAAATCTGTTAGACAATTATTCCGCTATATATATATACCTACATGATGAATACAAAGATTAAACTTTCATCAATATCACAGTGTATTACTCTTTTTATGGTATTAGAGCATTAATTTTACTTTCTCAGCAGTATTCTTCTCTTTCTTTATCTCCACACTTCCGATGTCTGTCAATACCACTATCTTTAACACAAATGAATCTCACAGCACATTGATTACCATCAATGTAGCAGCCCAAACACTAGTAAAACTCACCTTCATAAATTATCTAGCATGGAAGCTTCAGTTTCAGACTCTCTTCATAGGATATGATCTCAATGAATTCATTTATGGATCACATCCCTGCCTAGCCACACCTATTCCAGGAACAACTACACCTAATCCAGCACACAAGATGTGGATCAGACAGGATCAATTACTCCTCAATGCCATCCTTGGTTCTCTGTCACCCACAATCATGTCATTCATTGCTCAAGCACAAACATCAAAGGAAGCTTGGACAATATTAGCTAATACATATGCTAAACCGTCTCGTGGAAGGATCAAGCAAGTCATGAGCCAATTCAAACAACTTACAAAAGGATCCTTGGGTGTCTCTGAATTCCTACAAACCATCAAAGCCTGAGCTGATGAGCTTGCCATTCTTAGAGCACTAATTGACATTGAAGACCTCTCAGAACGAATTCTTGAGGGACTTGGTTCTGAATACACAGAGTTAGCCAGGGCAATCCAAGCTAGAGACACTCCAATCTCCTTTGATGAGCTACACGAAAAACTTCTCAATTTTGAAGCATCCATCCATAATACCAACAACACGACTCAACCTTATTTTCCTGCCTCTGCACATCTAGCTAATTGTGCCTTCTTTGGACAACATCACTTACCACACTCCACCTATTCCTCTGGTAGACACACTGGCTGGCGCTTAACCAACTCATATCATCCTCGGTTTTCTAATTCTTCCCCACCTGGCCCTCACAACTCTCGCCCCTCTCGAAAGCCATACCTTGGTTTTTGTCAAATCTGCAGAATCCAAGGCTATACTGCTAAGTATTGTCCCTCTTACAAATTCATACCTGTTGTAACTCCTACCAACAACAATTCAGGACTGCTAAAATCACCTTGGCAACCAAAGGTGCATTGTGCTACTAATTCCCCTCACAACAATTCCTGGCTGTTAGACAGCGGTACATCTCATCATGTTACCTCTGATCTTAACAACTTATCCCTACATACTCCATACAATGGGCGAGACGACATTATGATTGGTGATGGCACGGGACTTCCAATCATACACACTGGTTCTACCTCTCTTCTCCACTCCAATAAGGAGTTTTCTTTAACTGATGTTCTTTGTGTGCCCAACATCACAAAAAACTTAATCTCTATTTCTAAATTCTGCATCTCCAACAATGCTTCAATTGAATTCTTACCGTTTCTTTTTCTTGTCAAGGATCTTCACACAGGAGCAACACTTCTGAAGGGTAAAGCTAAAGATGTTGTATATGAGTGGCCACCATCCGCCCCATTGATTGCCTTTTTCAGCATCAAAACCACCTCGTTCAACTGGCATCATCGCTTAGGCCATCCTGCTCTTCCTATTTTAAAACATATCATCTCTAAACATGCACTTGATTTAGCATCTTCACGTATGTTACAATTTTCCTGTAATGCCTGTCACTGCAATAAGAGCTACAAACTTTCATTTTCCATGTCCACTCTTACCTCCACCCGTCCCCTTCAAATTATCTTTTCAGATGTATGGACATCCCCCATTCTGTCCTCTGATGGTTTCAAATATTATATCATCTTTGTTGATCACTTTACAAAATATATCTGGCTTTATTCTTTAACACACAAATCACAAGTAAAAAATGTCTTCCTTCGCTTCAAAGCTATCACACATGCACTAACGCGCACTGTACAAATTCAATATAACAAACCATGCAGCTAACCATGCACTGTGTGCACATCAGTGTAACCACCCATGCAATACAAACCATGCAGCAGTTGTAACAACCAAGTGTACAATTCTATTAACAAATCTGTTAGCTTAAGTTTAGGAAATCTGTTAGACAATTATTCTGCTGTATATATACCTACATGATGAATACAAAGATTAAGCTTTCATCAATATCACGGTGTATTACTCTTTTTATAAACTTCCTCAAAATTCGTTGTTATATTCATCTTTATCTATGAACATGACCTTTTCTCAGGATTTTTGGGATTGAAGACATCGAACGAAAAGTTGCTAAATGATGAGCGAACTTCACATCTTCTACTCCATAAAACCGGCCAAGACTCTTTAACTGTACTCAATAGAAGAATGTCTTGCTATTGCGAACACATTTTCACAAAACAATATATTAAAAAGCAAGTTTTAATGCCAATGTATTGAAAAGACATAACAAATAGTATTGAGAGAATTAAATAAAAAATAAATACTTCATACTTTTAGAAAATTATGTATATTAGGTTTATATATACCTATTAAGAAATCAATTACTAATATTACCATGGAAGAAGCTAATATTATTATAAAATAATGGTATAATTAGATACTTATTTAAACATCATTTAAAAAAATGATAAAAGAGAAAAAAACGAGATAAAAAAATAAAGAGTCAAACATGCTTGTTGTAGAAATGAACACCAACCCCAGCATGAAAACCTAGGCATACACGCTTGTTTTTTTTTTAACTTTTTCTTAAGGGGTGGATATCGAAATCCACCCTAATTTTTTTTTTGTTTAATTTGGTGAATGACGCACACCTGGCCAAATGATGCGTCAGTTGTCAACTTTCTTCTTCAATCATTGAAGGTGTCTCTAGTGATTAGAAAATCAGGGTCTAAATTTTTGGATCTTAAAAACCTAGATTTTCAATGATTGTTGCATGCAATATTACAGAAAACTTATCATATACATAGTATAATTATCATGTGCAGTGTTTTCCACCATTATTATTGTATGCAACCATTACTATTGCATACAGTTATATCGTTTCTTCTATTCCTTAACTTGGTATCAGAGCAGACTTGGTATTTCTCTTCATCTTGGACTTTACAAGCACCCAAAATATGGACTCTCATATGGCTGCATCGAGTTTCTCTTCTGCTACAACAATCCTTCCCTCTAGTGGTGTCTCTTCTGCTATAACAATATCGCCTGCTGTTGCTATTCCTTCTTCTGGTAATGAATCACTCTCCTTTGACGTTCATTCTTCTACTGCAACCATCAATAACACCTCGAATATTGCCTTCTCACACGTCTACTTGCTGTAATGATTCCTTCATTTGATTTTACAGTAGTAGCCAAACCCTCTCACACGATTGTTTCTTTTTCAAATACTCAACAAGTAATCTCTTTAAAACTATCAAACATAAATTTCTTATACTGGAGGATGCAGATGAAACCTTACTTGTTAGGCCAAGGTGTGTACTCCTATGTTGATGGCTCTTTCCTATGCCCTCCTGTGTATATATCATCTGCTGATATGGCTTTGCCCAATCTTAATCCGTCATATCTGTCATGGAAACAACAAGATCAATTGATTATGGTGTTATTATATCGTTTTATCTACTAAAGTGCTACATATTGTTGTTGATTGCCAAACATCCCATGGTCTATGGATAACTCTTGAAACTACTCTTGCTTCACCATCTAACTTACCAACATCCTCCATGGCTCGGTTATCATACGCCAGAGTGCTAGTTGAGACTGATTTGTTAGCTGATTTGCCTGCAATGATCAACATTTCCCCGCCCAATGGTGTAACCATGACCTAGAAAGTGTTATATGAATCATTACCATGATTTTGCAAACAGTGCAGGACCTTGGGGCACAACACCTCTTCTTGTGCCAACAATTCCAGCCACAAACGGAAAAAGCATGCTCAGCTAACTCCTACTCTTTTTGGATGCTCTAATCCTTCAGCAGACACTGAAGCTGTTGAAAAACAACCTCTTCGGGAGGAACCTCAAGGTGAGCCGGAGTTTGATCCAACGTCTGTTGAGGCCGCTGTGGGTGGGGAAGAGCGAGCAAATATTTCTGATCGCAAGCCGGCCAAATTGACTACACCTTCTAGTCCTCTAGGTGATCATCCTTCTGGCTCTCCTCCGGTTGTGTCTGTGGAAGACAATACCACTGCTGAACTGCCGCCCAGGAGGCAATATTTGACAAGGAGCAAAGCTACTGCCACTTCTGGCCGATCAGGGAAGGCCTTATGGAAGAGTCGTTCTTCCAACAGCTCCTCTTCGGCTGCGACTCTAGGCAACATAGCCTCTGCTTCCTCATCCTTTTTATGATGTTTCCTTGGTTTTGTCTAAGAAACCTGTTCCTTATGCCTGTTTGGGTCTCTGCTTGCTTTCATTTTGCTGTCTTTGTTAGCTTGGCTCTTGTGTGTTGCAGTTTTCCTGCCTGTAGCTATTCTGTTTCTTCTAGTTAGTTGGTCTGATGGCCTTTGGGTCTGCTGTTGGGGTTTTCCTAGCTGTTCTTCTGCTTACTTGTAGTTTGGTTGCTTGGGTTTCTCCTTGCTGGATTGCTGTTCTTTCTGCCAGATATTTTGCTTGCTGTTTTGCTTGTTTTGCTGGCTGCTGATTGGCTATCAGTTATAGTTTTGGCTTATAGGTTTTGAGGTGCGGAGGTGCTTAGGTGTTGAGTTGCTGGTTGATGCGTTTCTGGTGGGTTGAAACGGATCAAGTTGGCTTGCTACCCATATGCCGGGTTGGATGCTTCGTAGTCTTGAAGCTGGATGGCAATTTGGTCTGCTAGAGTTGGAATTTCTTCTCTGGCTTACTGCCATGAGTTCAGCAGTCTCATATGGGAGGTTTTGGTTGCTCAATGGTATTTGCTTAAAGTCAATGTCTTGATATTGTTTTGCTAGTATTTAGCTTCTTATTCGGTTTAGTGGGAGCATGTTCCCTTAGGCTTTTTAATTTCTATTTTTCCCTGCATGGGGGCTGTCCATGCTCTTGTATTTGGGATCCTATCCCTTTTCTCGGGTTGGCTTGTGCTAGGGAGAATGTTCCCCTGCACTCGCCTTTTGAATTTGCATGTAATGTTATGCTGGCTACCAGCTTGTACCGCAAGCTTGTCTTGCTCTTTTTGATCTATACAATACTTACATTTGATCAAAAAAAAATAATGACATGGCTCCTTCTAAGACCCGAGGCAGAATGATAGCACTATTAGTGCTTATTTGTAGCAAGCCAAGATGTTATTTAATGAGCTTGTTGCTGCCGACAAGCCATTGTCCATGGAATATTTTAACCTCTATATATTTCGTGGAATGAGAAGAGAATTTTGGGACCTAGTAACCACCTTTTCTACTAGAGTAGAACCTATTTCATACACTAATCTTCATAGTCATCTTCTCACACATGAGTTTCTGTATAAGGCTTCTCTTCAACCCGTTGTGACAGCACCATTGCTGCTAACACCATCTTAGCCTCCCTCAACCTTTCTCTCACAGCATCAGTCATGCTCTTCAGGTAATAATTATAACCAAAATTCTGGTCGTAAGGGTCATTTTCATGGAGAATGGAGGACTCATAACCATGGTTATCTCAATCATGGAACTAACGGGTATAACTTTGGTCAGAATATTAACAGTAATGGTTTTGGGTCTGGACAATTTATTAGACAAAATTTTAAGCAACAACGCAATTGTTTTGGGGGTTCCGGTCAATAGTCCAATCTGTGGAAAATAAAATGTTAGCTCTGCTATAGTTTTGGGCATTCAGCGCAACAATGCCCCCAACTATCCACTCATAATATGCAATTCAATGCTAATTTGATGTGTAATACTCAATCTGAGAGTACTCCTATTACTTTGTTTCCTGATACAAGTGCTAATCAATATGTGACACCCGACAATAGAGATGTTCACAATAAAGATTGTCTTTACATTATGTTTGAGTTTTCTACCACCTCATTGCCTCAAGCTTTCTTGATTGCATATCAATCCACTTCTGCTGATGTCTAACACTGTCGACCTAGGCATCCTAGTTCATGTATTTTAAGTTTCTTGGTATCAAATTAAAAAGTGTCATATATATCAAAACATTTTCATTTTGAGTGTTAGGCTTGTCTATTAGGAAAATCATTACATCTGTCTTTAAGAACTACGGGTCACAAAATGTCGGCTCCTCTTGAATTATTTTTTAGTGATGTTCATGGACCTTCCCTTAGGTTGTCCTCAGATGGTTTTTAATATTTTGTTATATTTGTTGACGCTTATACGAATTATATTTGGTTCTTTTCTTTAGTTGCCAAATCTGATGTTTCACTATTTTCATCAATTTCAAACTCAAGTTGAGCGTTAGTTCTCTTTAAAAATTAAATCTATTCAAACAAACTGAGGTGACGAGTATCGTAAATTAAATACCTTTCAAATTTATTGTCATTCACTATTGTTCATCAATTTCAAACTCAAGTTGAACGTCAGTTCTCTTTAAAAATTAAATCTGTTCAAACAAACTGAGGTGATGAGTATAATAAATTAAATACCTTTTTCAAATTTATTGGCATTCACCATCGTTTGATCTGCCCATATACTTATGAACATAATGGCATAGTTGAACGTCAACACCGATATATTGTTGAAACCGACCTTACGCTTCTGGATCAATGTAAGCCCCTCTAAAATTTTGGCGATATGCATTTGAAACTTTTGTTCTTAATTACAAGTCACCTTTTAAATGTATTTTTTGGTCGACTCCTGACTATAGTTTTGCTTCGCACTTTTGGGTGTCTTTGGTTTCTTTTTCTCCATCTGTATAATGCTCATAAACTCGATTTTTGTTCCTTTCCTTGTATTTTTCTTGGTTACAACACCTCCCACCTAGGTTATCACTATCTCGATTTATCTTTCCATCGTATCTATATGGCCCATCATGTTCGATTCAATGAACACACTTTCCCTCTAACAACTTCTAAACATAATAACTCTCCCACACAATCAAACACCAGAACATGTCTACCTCAACTATTCCCCACATTCCCTGTGTCCTCTTCCCATTAATCATTGTTTTCTGCCTCTGTTTCCCCTGGCCAACCTGTATCCACTACACCAGCCTCATTTGCCCTGTTTTGAATCCCCTCATGAGCTATAGTCTGCTTCTTTTATCTCCACATGCATATATTTATTTTTGTTGATAAATGTCCAGGTATAGGTTTGGCTCCAGCATCTCATCATGCTTCACCATAATTATTAGCGTTGTAATAGACTAGTTCCATATTGGCTTGCCCACTATTAGACACTTCTTCTTGGCTTGGTTCAGACTTGGCCACCTCACCAACAAGTCTCCCTATTATTTCTCCTCCTACTTTGAATTTAGTCACTGATATCTCGCATTTTGATCTTCAACAGGTCTTAGACAATGGTGCTCTAGCATCTCTTCCTCTAGCTCCTCGCTAGTACACCATTGTTCTTAGGTCACGAAAGGCCAGGATGACTAACCTCAGTGTCACCTCTACTTTGGGGCATTCATGTTCCCTTACCCACAAACCTTTCACCTTTTAGAAGGCACATTGCTCATTATCCTGGAAACAAACTATGCAAGAGGAAATCCAGGCTTTGCATGATAATGGTATATGAACCCTAGTCCCTTACCAGCCCTTTTATGAACTTAGATGGAAGTTGATAGGTTTATATGATCAAACAGCGCGCCAATGGTAATGTTGAGAGATACAAAGCCCGACCGGTGGCTCGAGGGTTTACTCAGCAAGAGAGGATTGATTATTTCAGACATTTAGTCCTATAATCAAGCTTACCACCATCCGGTTAGTACTAACAATCGCTGTCTCGAATGGTTGGCCGATCCATCAGTTGGATGTTCACAATACTTTCCTAAACGACATCCTTTAGGAAGAGGTATACATGGACCAACCCCCTGGTTTTGTTCACTCTATTTTTTCTACTCATGTATGTCGTCTTCATAAATTATTATATGGTTTTAAGCAAGCACCTCGGGCCTGGTACAAACGATTAGGTGAGTTTCTGCTCTCCATTGGTTTTCAAGCATCCAAGGCTAACACCTCTCTCTTCATCCTCTCTTTTGGTGGTGCTTTATTCTATTTACTTGTGTATATTGATAATATTATGTTGACCAGGAGTAACTCTGAGTTACTCCACTGATTGATTGCTTTACTTAGCTTAGAATTCAAGTTTCGGGATTTAGGTACTATGCACTACTTTTTAGCATTGAAGTAAAAACCACCTCTATAGGCATTCTACTAAGTCAACAAAAATATACTACTTATATCATTCGATGAGCAAGTATGTCATCCTCTAAATTGGTTGACACTCATTCATCCCTTTTTTCTATGTTGACCATCCTGTCAGGTGCTCCGTACTCTGATTCCACTAAGTATAGACAAATTGTTGGTACTTTATAGTATCTTACTTTTACTAGTCCTGATATCTGCTATGCTGTCAATAAGATATGTCAATTCATGCATGCTTCCACTAAGGACCGCTAAACGACTATTAAATGTATTTTACGGTATCTTTAGGCTATAATATCTTATGGTTTACATGTTACTCGAGGGTCTTGCATGTCCCTCAATGGATTTACTAATGCAGATTAGGCTAGTAGTGTTGACAATAAAATATCTATTGGTATTTATCTGGTGTATCTCGGTAATTCTTTTGTCTATTGGAAATTTAGGAACTAACATACTGTTGTTAGATCCTCTACAAAAGTGGAATACAAGGCTTTGGCTGATGGCACTACTGAAATCCTATGGTTTTGTTCGTTAATGTCAAAACTTCGTCTTCCCTTTCCAACTATGACTACCTTGTGGTGCGATAATTTAAGGGAACGTTTCTGTTAGTAAATCCTGTCTTTCATGCTCGAACTAAACATATTGAGGTTGACTACCATTTTGTTCTTGATCGAGTTGCCAAGAAGAATATTCAAGTTCGATTATCTCTTTAAAGGATCAACTAGCTGATGTCCTTACCAAACCGCTACCGTCTGCACCTTTTGCTCATTTTTTATTGAAGCTTCGAGTGGAATCTCCCTCTTCAGCTTGAGGGGGCATATTACGGAAAACTTATCATATACATATTGTAATTATCATGTGCAGTTTTTTCCACCATTACTATTGTACTCAACCCTAAACACACACACAAAGGATGGTTGCTGCTACTCATACTATGCAACCATTACTATTTCATACAGTTATATCATTTCTTCTATTCCCTAACTTGCAAAAAACATGAAAACAAAATCTCAAGAACTGCTAAGGCCCTTTTTCTAATAATCAAACACATTCTAATCAACATGAAAATGCAAAATCAAACCAAATGGAAAAAATATTATCAATTTCGATCTACTTTTCATGGCATTAATGAATTTAGAAACCACCTCCATTGAATTCTTTTTTCATAGATGAATCCATAGACATTAAAATCAAAGTATTTGGTTTATCTCTCTTTAATTTTTACCAGTGACTCTCTTTCTCTTTTCTCAATATCCAAGGATTGTAACGTAAAACAAATGAAGTTTAGACTAAAACATAAAATAAAAAAAATTAAAGGGATCAAATATAAGAAAAAGTTAAAATTAAGGGACCAAAGGTTAGATATATATGCCTATTAAACAATAAACATGGAAAAAAGGTTTTCAATTACTGTCAATGTCAAATTTGGTCTATATTTTTTTTTTAATTTCATCATTTGTGAAAATTTAAAACATTTCCATGTAAAATCAACATGTCACAAAATTCTAAAAAAATTTGCAGTAGCTTAGGCATGTGTAAAAATGAAATCTATAGTGAATTGAGAAATTTAATAAAATGAAAAAAGAACTTTAGGGTGTCAAAATAAAAGAATCTACAACTTGAAGATAAAAGTAAAATAAAATATAAGGGACCAATAATGAATTCAGACAATGTTATCTAACGTATAAATTGAATTGTAAGGGAATGAGTAGTGGTGCTATAGTAAAACAACAACCTTTTTCAGTTTCTTCATTAACTAGTGGTAAGCAAGACTTGTAATAAGAAGAGAGCAAAATTTAAAATTTAAACAATGAGATATAAAAAAAAGCTACATGACTAAATGATATCCATCTCTTTTGTGTATTTATTTTATTTTATTGGATAATGAATAATATTTTTGGACTAATTTGTACATCAATCAAGATTATTATTTTATTTTATTAGATAATAAGTAATATTTTCTTAACTATCATTTTTTGAGATTTCATGTATATTATATAGGGATTGTATAGTTATGACTACATCTTCGGCTTCCAAATTTAAAGAAAATTTCTTGATAATTATTTTTTACATTTTCTATATAATTAGTTTCTAAGTTAGCTTAATTAGTATTGTATATATAGTGTACCTTTCTCACTCTCTTAATAAAAAAATCAAAGAGTATTTTATTCATATTTGTAAACATGGTATTAGATCAATCAACTATTAAGGTTTGACATAACCATTTAGATTTTTGACATTAAATCAAAGTAATACAACTTTCATCGCTTAATAGTACAACCAATTGTTTGACTTGAACATATTTCTTTTTAAAAAATATTTAGATTAGAAAATTATCACACAAGATAAAGTTAAGGTTATTTGAGAAACTAATAAAAAGTTATAATCTTATGATGGAACAATTATAACAAAATCTAATTTCAAATTATTAGTAAGGGTTAAAGATTTTCCCCCAACAACCGAGCTTAAAGTATCATTGATAATAAAAATAAATTTTTGTGAGGAAAAATTAAGAGATGAGACATCTTTAAAATCAAACTTCTTATGTTTTGTAGTACCATAATAAGTTATTCATGCACTAATAAAAATATACGCATAAATATTTAAAACTTTACCATTATAATTTTCAATCACTACCAATGCTAAGGTTTTTTCAACAACATCATCTTTTTTTCTTTGTTTCAACAATTGCTATAGTTATTGTAGCAGCCTTATATATATATATATATATATATATATATATATATATATTAAGTGTATGTTTGTTTCCTGGAAAGTGATTTCCGGGAAATCACTTTCCAAAGTTTCCTGTGTTTGTTTGTCATTAAGAAAGTTGGTCAACGGAAAACAGTTTCCGGTCAAAGAAAAATTTGGTTTGGTTTTCAGGAAAGTGTTTTCCTTTTATTTTGGGCAGAAAACACTTTTTAGAAGTTGTGAAAAATTTAGAAATGTCATATTATTTGCTGATTATATCAAATTTGGTCCTCAAACTTTTGATTGCTATATATATTTTGTTTTGAATATTTGTTTTTCAATTTCATCCCATAGAATTTAATTTTTATATTAACTTTGGTCCTCATTTTTATAATTATTATTTGCTTTTCCCTTATTATTTTTAATTGAAATTTTTTATCTATCAAATTTGGTCCTCATTATTTTGATTATTACTTATTTTATTTGAAATAATTTATAAAATGTTAATTATTATTATTTTAATTTCTTCATCTTTTAATTTTTTTATTTTTTAAATTTTATCTCTATTATTTTGATTATTATTTATTTTATTTGAGATAATTTATGAAATTATATTTTTTTTTCAATTTCATTCTCATTCAATTTTTTAATTTGTAAGATTTGTTCCTCATTATTTTAATAAATTTGAAAAAAAAAATAAAACATTAATAAGTTATTTTCTAGCTCATTTTTCATGGCATGACCAAACACTGGAAAATATTTTCTAATTTATTTTCCGTTACACTACCAAATATCGGAAAATAATTCACTATCCCGGAATTCATTTTCCCGAAATTCACTTTCCAAAAAAAACTACTTTCTATCAAACAAACGGGGCCTAAATGACTAATCAATTCCTGAATTATACTAGATATAAAAAATAATCACATTTCATCTTATAATAAAAAAACATAAAAGACTTCCTAGTTGTAAATGACATAATGAGATATTATCAATCATAATCAATAGTATTACAAAATGCATGTTAACTTAATATGCACACCTTCTCATTATGCCTTTCATATATCATGCACTCTAGTGGGAGATCCATATGAACTTCTTTGGATAATTCTATTAAGTTTTTTGAAAAAACATAAACACAATAGAAACAATAATTTTAAAATTTTTCAGGAGTCGCAATGATCTCGTTAGACAATCTAGTATCATATAGGGTTTATACAAAGATTACTTAAAAAACATTTTTTTTATAAGGTTTAATCAACTCTTTAAAAATAGATTGTTACAAGCCACAAACTTTTCAATTATTCAGCATCTAACAATAATCTACACGAATCACTATATTAGAAATCTTCTAAAACCCTTTTAGAAGAGAGGGTTTGCTACGCCTTGAGTGTTAACTCTTTTTTTTCTCTACTTTGCCTATTTGTATAGGAGTATCTAATATGTAGAATATGTAAAGTATGTAGAGAAAAATATAAAGCATAACATTATATTTATAGAAAAAGTTAATAACCTTGTTAATGGTAAAATATCATTTTACCTCTTGAAAAATATCATATATATTATTTCATAATAGTTTTAGAAATTTATGCAATCAAGATCCCTACTTGATTTTTTTTATATCTAGAATA
>Ga0325405_1005494_pt1 | contig 12891 bp, 5 predicted proteins | sample PopdelMetagenome_21_FD_205663 | JGI IMG/M metagenome (GOLD analysis project Ga0325405, IMG submission 205663) | Populus deltoides microbial communities from Bellville, Georgia, United States - Xylem-Control-R2 | ecosystem: Host-associated > Plants > Phyllosphere > Stem > Wood/Secondary xylem... | reverse complement strand
GGCCTGTGCCACAATTACCGACGGAATCACAGACGGCACTCACCGACGGACATCACCGACGAAATAGTTCCGTCGGTGTTTCACAGAGAGTTGGAAAAAAATTACGGGCCTGTGCCACAATTACCGACGAAATCACCAACGGCATTACCGTTGAATTTTACAGACGGAATATTCCGTCGGTAACTTGTGGTGGGAATTTTTTTTGGCGCGCTTATCCGTCTGTATGTCCGTCGGAAATTCTGTTGGTATTTTTGTTTTTTTATTACCGACAGACATGGCGACGGAATTAGAATTACCGACGCTCATGACTCCGACAGATTTGTTTCGTCGGAGATACCGTTGGTAATAATTTTACCGACGGTTTGTGTTCCTTTTACCGACGGAATGAATCCATCGGTAAAACTGTATAATGGCGTAGTGTATTCAGTTTAGTAGCAAAAATAACTATTGTGAGAATATTAATTGCATTAACAGCTAAAAATCCGTGGAAGCTATGGTAAATGGATGTAAATAATGCATTCCTCCAATTTCACGGACGGCTCTAGAAAGTCAATCGAATATGGTGGGCAATGGGTAGCGCTTACTAGTCAACACGTGGAGAAGCTATCTAATTGTGCAATAATAGGAGTCCACGCCGGAACCACAGTACATGAGAGGCGTGAACTGTGGGATGATCTCCTTATCTTACAAGCTGCATTTGCAACACCTATGTTCATTGGTGGGGACTTCAATGAAACTTTGCATCCATATGAAAGGAATAGTGGGTTTTTGAATGCAATTGGGTCTGCAGATTTCAAACGTTTCATCGCAAGCTCTAACCTTTAGGAGTATTCCCTCAGTGGCCACCGATACACACGATTTCATGGCACCTCAATGAGTAGAATTGATAGAGCCTTTGCCACTCCAGACTGCCATTTAAAATTCTCAGGCCTTCTTCTCAGTCGTTTGCCTCGAGGCTTGTCTGACCACTGTCCAATTATTTTAGGACAGCAATGCCAAACGTGGGGATGGAGAAACTTGAGGTATTAATTCTTGTAACTCAATTTTGACATGTTAGTTTTTTATTTAATTTTACATGGTTTAAAAGGTAAAATTAAAATATTAAAGATATTTTAATAAAAAATTTAATTTATCAGCTTATATGAAAATTAGAGACTACAATATATTTTTGTCATTTTATTCTTATCTTCAACATAAAGATAATTATTTGTTTTCAGATTTGATTCTTAATCAAATTCAAACTTAAAGAGAGGTTATTATTAGAAACCCTAAAAGAGAGAAACATAAAAAAGAAAGAGAGGAGGTGGCGGCGAACACTATACTAGCCACTATATAGGCTTTCGTTCGGTGTTGCAGGAGAGGCCTTCGTCTCCTCTTTCCTTCCAGTCCAGCAGGAACTTCTTCTCTGCGCCACAACAACTGCATCATCCCTATCCCTCACGGTTGGCTCCCTTTTATGAGAAATACGACAGCAAAGCTATTTCATGTTGACAACAACAAGACTCCATCCTCAGCCATCAATAGCATTGCCTCCAACTATGAGCTGCATCCCCAACGTTGGTTGCAGTCAAGATTAGCAGCAACGTCATCACCAACTCCAGCAACCTAGATAAATTAAATGCAAGCCAACAACAGCAGTAGAGGGGACCCACTACCACAATCTTTAGATTTACTGACGGTTTGCACTACCATTCCGTTGGTAATTAATTTACCAACGAAATCACCATCGGAAATGCTTCGTCGGTGAATCTTTCGGCAGTAATTTTTTATCCGTCGGTAAGTCCGTTGGTAATAAAAAAAATTTATTATCGATGGATTTACTGACGGAAAAAGCAAGCAAAAAAATTTACCCGCTTCATTTTGTCGATAATTCCCTCGGAAAAATACCGTACGTAATTCCGTTGGTAATTATTTAAAATATTAAAAAAAAATCTATTTTAGAAAACTATAAAATAATTAAATTAATATTAATCAACACTCTATAGTACTCAAAATGCTTGGAAAAAAGAAGAAGAAAACCAACTCAAACAAATTTGCAACAAATAAAGAAGAAAAAATAAATTCAATTAAAAAAATTCATAGGAAAAAATTTAAAAATCCTATAAATAAATCAACTACAATTGATCTCATATGAAAAAAAAATCCTACAGCAACATTCATACAATTATTAAGAACAAAAACAATTAAAAATAAAATAAAAAACAAATATAGTGAAAAAAACACACAAAAAAAAGAAATTGTTTTTTACCTTAATGTAGTTGCAAGTGAAACTAAGAAGAGAAAAAAAAATTCGTAAAGTATACTAATTTAAAGAACTGAGAAGAAAAAAAAAGAAAGGAGAAGAAGACATATATGAGCATGGAGGAGAAAAGAAGGAGGTGAGGAAAGGAGAGAAGAAAAAGAAGAAGAAGAAGACATACCTGAGCATGGAGGAGAAATGAAAGAGTTGAGAAGAAGAAGAAGAAGAAGAAGAAGAAGAAGGGAGATAGGTCTGTTGTGAAATTAAGGATTCTAGGCTTTTTATTGGAGCGTTTTACCGACGGATAATTAAATATTAATATTTTTAATCATTCTATCAGTGATTCCATCTATAATATTTAATTTAAATTTTGAATTTAATAAAAAATTTCAGAAACCGCCAAATATCACCGACGACTTTTCAATCCATTGGTGATTCCGTCTATAATATTTAATTTAACCTAATTTTTTTAGAAAATCACAAAATAACATTGATGACTTTTCAATCCATCGGTGATTTTGTCTATAAAGAACAGTAATTAACAGTGTAATTGGGAAGTAAATAGTTCCAGAGCTCTCTATAAAATACCAACGGAAGTTTTCGTTGGTGATTCCCTTTGTAATTGATATGCTGTATAGTGTTCACAGTTTACCAACGATATGTTATTAACTCAGTTCAAAAGGTTCATACATCCATTCCTATAAATTTATTGATCATCGAAATAAAAATAAATGTTCTTTCAAATCAAGCAAATAAATTCAATATTCCTTAAAGCTACAGGGAATCGATGAGACTAACAGTAAATTAATTAGACAAAGCTTTCTAATTAATCAATTTCTTACCATCAAACAATTGTAATATTGAAAAGCAATTCTCATTTATTCGACAGTAGCTTTAAGAAATTGATTAAGATTTATACTAAACAATCGTTCAAAAACTTGACAATTTAACTTAGCTTATTTTTTCCAAATAATTAAGATGAGAGTTGCAACAATCAAATTAATTCTTTTGCTTCTAACTCTAATCCTCAACAACTATTATGAATTGAAAGAAACTAAAAAGCATACATGTCATCTCAAAACAATTCAATTATCTTGAACATAAATCAATAACATAATTCTGAAAAAAAAGAAAAGAAAAATAAGTACTTGAGTCTGAAACAATTACAATTATAATGTTATTTCTCACAACTTGATAATGGAGAAGGTCTCTATGCTCCTTGAACCAAAATTGAGAATTAGTTGCTCATGGTCTTTGAAAATTCCAGCAGCAAAGATGAACTCTTGGCAAAGAACGCTTTTTCCTCTATGCTTTGTTTTTCCTCTATGCTTTGTCATGTTGATCTCCTCCTTTTTTAATCCTAAGAGGCAACCTTCATAATAAGATATCAAGGCTAAAGACTAGGAGGTAAGAAGCTATAGAGAATATCTATCTAATCCCATCATATTTTCTTTAAAAGATAGGAATCCCATCTTGTTAGTTTCTCATCATATCAGAAGACAAAACTCGTCATCTAGCTTGCATCAGGATTTTCATCTTGAAACTGATTTTATTAGATCTGGAGTCCTTCATAAAAGTTGTATCCCTGGATGTGTAGATGAATTTAGGCTTTTGAATCGCCTGATTGCGATATCTGAAACTCAAGATATACCCATTTAAATATCGATTTTGTAGGTCTGATTAGAGGTTCAAATAAGATCGGATTTCTTCCCATAATACCTTCTTTGAAAGTTGGATATGTGTAGTTCAACTTTGATTAAGCCATGTTCCTATTCTATAACTCCAACATGGTGAAAAAGATGTCAGAATTACCAAGGTTCAAAACATAAAATACAAAAAAAATTTATCTTTTAACAATTAATTCACCAAGTCTCTTAGGCATGCCAAACTCATAAAATTACTTTCAATGAGCTCAAATAAGATTAAAACACATTAAAAGAATAATGTAAAAGGAATAAAAACATATGTATATTTTGCACTTATCATCATTTTATCTTTATAAAAGAAAAATAAATAAATTAATGCATTGATTTTATATATTGAAATTATGTATAATCCCAATGGATATCCACATGTTAGGTTGTTTTATATCCAAACCCTACCTATTATTCATCAAGTAAAAAATTCAGATATTCATACTTTATTCATTGGATTTCGAGTATATCTATCTTGGTAACCATTGTTCTAATGTTCTTTAATATTCAACAAAAAATAAAATGTAATAGATATATTTGAAATATGTATACATGTATTAAATGATAAAATGAATAATACTATACATGTATATGTGTGTGTGTGTTATATCAATATTGAGATATGTATATATTATATTGGATTAAAAAATATATAAATGTTCTATATATATATATACACATATATCTCGAGAAAAATATCACCTAGTTTTAGGGATTAATGTTAATTTTTTTTTCTAAATCAATAAAATCTCCTATTTTTAAGAATTAATATCATATTTTTCAAAAATTGATGAAATTATCTATTTTAGGGACTAATGTCGAATTTTTCCTGAATCGGTGAAATCATATATTTTTAGAGATTAATGCCAAATTTTTTAGGGATAATTTGGAAGTGTGTCGCATTCCTCATGGCTCGGTTTCACATGCTGGAGCAGTGTTATTAAACCCGGACTGGCCCGGCGGGTTGACCCAGGACTCGGCCGATCAGGGGGCTGGACCGGTCCGGGTTTGTCAAAAGACCAGTCAGTGCAACGACCCGATCAAACCCGATGGGTCAACCCATGACCTGGGCGACCCGGGTGAGAACCGACCAAGACCCATTGTTTTTTTTTTCTTTTTTCAAATGTGGGATTTGAAACCCATTAGTATATAAACTCTATGTTTCCAAGAAAAACATTATGTTTTTTCAATGTGGGATAAAAAATGTTTTTGGTTTAAATACTTCAATTTAAAAACTTAACATAATATCTTTTTAATGTGAGATAAAAAACTTATTAAAATATTCTTTTAAACTTCATTATTTACAATATGTATAACCTATATTTACATGGATTTTTTCTTAATTTTTTTTATATAAAATATTAAAACTTTAATTTTTTTAATTTTTCAGGTTGACCCAAGTTGACCCAGGTCGACCCATGAAACCCGGGACCCGGCTCCTTGGCTGGGTCAACCCCAGGCCGGGTTTAATAACTATGTGCTGGAGGAGAACTGCCACTGTTGGCTGTTTACTAGTCTGGCCCTCTTCTTGCATTCAATTGCATTCATTCAATTCCTCTAATAGGCTGTTTACAAGTCTGCTTTCTCATTAATTGGGATATATAGTTTCAATTCCTCTAATAGGCTGTTTACTAGTCTGCTTTCTCATTAATTGGGATATTAGTGCTTTCGTTAGTCAATTGGGTGTTGCTTTCATTTGACGTGAGAAGCAAGGCGTTCCTCTAATTGCTTGTTTACTATTCTGCTTTCTCATTAATATATCTAGTGAGTCACTCGTGGTTCAAACCAAGGGCATTTGTATATTTCGTTGGGTTTTTTTTTTATAATTTAATAAATATAAATAATATTAAAAAAACGGTTGATGAGTGTTCGTAAGTGTAGGGTCGGTCGTTCGTTGACCAAAGGCTGTCGTGGATGAGGCAGCATGTGTGGCAGATAGTTGTTTGGTTTGATGCCAAAAAGCTTTTCTTTTTCTTTTTCTTCCCACTCTCTCCTTGATTTTCGCATGTGCCCCTTCAAAATTTCAAAGCACGCCTTCAATTTGTTATTCCTTAAGATTAATTAGTCCATGTTCTTTTGATTATTGTTTGTTTTGTTTGGAATAATTTATAAAATTGGAATTCTTTGACAATTTCATTCCCCTTCGGTTTTTTCATCTTTCAAATTTTGTCCTTGTTCTTTTAATTGGTATTTTTTTATTTGAGATAATTTTTTAATTTGAATATTTTTTTACAATATCATCCTCCAGCAATTTTTTTTTGTTTTTTCTATATGATTTTTCACTAATTTTGAAAATGACTTGGGATATCTCAAGTATTTTTATGTGTTGTTTTTTTTTAATTTATTTTTTTATAGATATTTTTTCATTAATATAATTTAATTAATGAAATAAATATAAACATGTGATGCTCATTTCATAATATTTTGAAATACAAAAAAAATGTATTGGGTAGACATCGTTTTATTGGCACGGATAATCATTTTATTAATACAAAATTTATTCAAATAAAAAAATTATTAAACACAACTAGGTACATGCTCCGTGTTGCGATATCAAATATTTTGATTTATATTTATCTCTTGATTTTTCTAGTTTAGTCTTTACTTATCATTAACGGGTTTCTTTCATGTTTATTAGCACATATAATTCTTGATTTATTTAATAATCTGTATGCGAAATAAATTTTGAATTGCCAATTTTTTTATTAAAATAAATCATGAAAAAAATTAGAAATAAATTTAGATAATTAATATTATCCACCGAATAATTTTTCTTAATTGTATTTTGGAGGTAACTTTTCATTTCAAAGGATATGATAAGGGTGATATCGATCTTTCTTAAACTTAACTAGCTCAATGCCTAAATCTCTAACCAATATCTAATTTTGAATTCTAAATTTTTTAATTAATAGGTGGTGACTTTTTTTTTCTTTAATTTTGAAGAATCTCGCATTCATCACGGTGTGATAATTTTAAAGAGTATCACATTTATCACAGCTCGTCTGCTGGACCAGAGTTACATTCAATATTCAATTTTTGGATGAGTATAGGTCAGTGCATGGACGGTCTCCGTGCACTTTAGGTGATAGACCCAATTTTATAATTGATTTTTTTATAAATATAAATAAATTATAATTTTATAATTTGACATTCATTGTCAAATGTCATCGTGGATGAGACGGAGCATGTGGAAGATAGTTGTTACAAACTATTCTTTTTTTCTTTTTCTTTTTCTTCCCTTTCTTTCCTTTGTTTTCCCTTGTTTTTCTTTCTTTCCTTTTCTTTTTTGTTTCGTTCCTTTTTCCTTTATCCTTTTGTTTTCTTTCTTTCTTTTTTTTGCCCCGCAACCTCCTAGTAAGGATGGTATTTATAAAGGGGGGGTGCCCTACTCCTGTCTAGTCATGGCGAAGGGATAGTATAGCTAGGGCGGCCACTATGTAGCCACCCTAGAGTTGGCCTGTAAGGCTTGTCCCCTCTGCCCCTTTCATTATGGTGGTAGGGCATGAAGGGGTGTGGGTCGTGTCAGGGTTTTTTGGCAAGTGGGAGAGGGAGAGAGAGAGAGAGAGACAGAGAAAGGTGCTGCAAAGGAGGGGGAAAAAAACCTTTTTCCCCTGCCTACAACACGTCTGGGGGAAGTAGAAGATGTACAGTGCCATCCAAAATGACACCGTTTTGAGCTTTGCTTTTTTGTTTTCTTTTTTGGAATAACAATACATGAAACGACGTCATTTTGTACAAAACGCATCATTTCATTTAAATGAAAATGGCACCTAAGAAGTCCTTTTTTCAAATCATTTCTCAATTTTTTATTTATTCAATTAAGTCATCAATTTAAATTTTGATTTTAAGAATTAATTCAATTGCATCTCTTTCAATTTCAAATGTTAGCCCAGAAGTTGGTTGCCTTTTTCACTTTGATCCTTGGTTTTGAATTTATGCATTTTGACCTTCAATTGATCAACAAACTTCCAATTTCTTCAATGTGGTCTCTGATTCGGTCAATTTCAACCCCTATATTCATGCGCCTTTTCCAGTTTGCTCCTTGGTTTTGGATTTCTTCATTCAAGTCCCTAATTGTCTTTTTCAAAATGGTCCTTGGCTAAAAATTTCATTAATGCAGCCCTTAATTGACTCCAAAACTTTAATTTTTCTATATTTAAAATCCTTCCTTAGCCAACATTTTTCACGTCGCTAGTCTCCTTACTTTTATTATTTTATTTTTATTTTGAAAAGGAATAAGATAAAAAAAATGGTGAGGAATAACCCAAAAATAATTTTTGACATCAACAAGCATGAAGGATGTCATAAAAAAATCAATGAAGATATCCAAGACGCAAAACAAGTGAAGACTAAGAATTAATTGTTCATTTCAGTGATTATGTAAATCTTTATATTTTAGCTTAATAGCCAATTTTGAATTGCCAATTTTTTATTAAAATAAATCATGAAAAAAATTAGAAATAAATTTAGATAATTAAGGCATGGAATAATTTTTTTTAAATGCATTGTGGAGGTAACTTTTCATTTCAAAGGATATGATAAGGGTGATATCGATTTTTCTTAGACTTAACTAGCTTAATGCCTAGATCTCTAACCATTCTCTATTTTTGAATTCTAAATTTTTTAATTAATATGTGGTGATTTTTTTCATTAATTTTGAAGAATCTCGCATTAATCACGGTGTGATAATTTTGAAGAGTGTCACATTCATCACGGCTCGTCTGCTGGACCAGAGTTACATTCAATATTCAATTGGGTGTTGCTTTCATTTGACGTGAGAAGCAAGACGTTCCTCTAATTCTGTTTACTAGTCTGCAAATTTAACACTATTTATTAAGTCTGCTCATTTCATAATATTTTTAAAATATAGAGTGTTTCTTGCTTACCTCAAATCTCTTGAAAGATACTGAAAAGGTCTTAATTAATTCGACGCATCTCGGCAATGGGGAGTCGTATGCCCATCGCTATAATTACCTTCTCCCTCGTCATCTTCCTCTATGGCAAGTACTTTTACAACATTACATATATTAGATTCTTGCATGCAAAACTCTATTATGCATATTATTCACTTTGATTATTCTGCTTGCTCTTACATATATATTTTCTGTTTGCATATGCAATATTAATTACTTTTCATTATTCAATGGATTTCGTGAATCCAATAAACTTATGCAAGAGGGAGAGTTTCTAGATAAAAAACAAGAAAGAAAAAAATATATTAAAAAACAAACCTGGGTTATGTTATATTCTTAAAAGAAAATAAGTGAATTAATACAAGACTTTAAATATTGAATTATGTTATCTTTGAATCGACCATGATTTAATTATTGATATTAACAAAAATAAATCCTGCACGCATGCAGGAGCTCAATCTGTGACTTTCGACTTCACAAACAACTGTCCATACACAGTCTGGCCAGGAACTCTAACGGCTGCTGGCAGTCCGTCTTTATCTTCAACTGGCTTCACATTGGCAACGGGTGCTTCATCTTCGCTGAGTGTCCCTGTCAATTGGTCTGGCCGCTTGTGGGCCAGAACGCAATGCTCTACAGATGCCTCGGGAAAGTTTGTTTGTGCTACTGCTGACTGTGCCTCTGGCGTCATAGAATGCAATGGAGCCGGTGCGATCCCACCAGCATCCTTGGCGGAATTTACTCTAAGCGGTGATGGTGGGAAAGATTATTACGATATAAGCCTTGTTGATGGCTTTAACATCCCAATTTCGGTAACCCCGCAAGGAGGTTCTACTGGCTGCCCTTCTACAAGCTGTGCAGCTAATGTGAATGCTGTTTGTGATCCTAGTTTAGCAGTGACAGGTTCAGATGGGACTGTGATTGCCTGCAAGAGTGCGTGTTTGGCATTTAACCAGCCGCAGTACTGCTGCACAGGAGAGTATAATACAGCTGACACATGTCCTCCTACCCAATATTCGATGACTTTCAAGCAGCAGTGTCCTCAAGCTTATAGTTATGCTTATGATGATAAATCGAGCACGTTTACTTGTCCTAGTGGAGGCAACTATTTGATTACCTTTTGTCCATGATCAAATGTGGTGGTTCACAACTGTTTCTTTTTATGGAAAGAGTTGGAGGACAACACATTCAATAAATGTTTTTATGATAATTAATAAATAAATGGAATAATAGATTTGGGATTGACATATCCCAAAGGATCGATTATCAATTTTCATGCTGTTGATATGGTAAAACTGTATGCCATTCATTATAAATTAACGATATTTTCAGTTCATTGGTCAAGGTAGCAATCCTTCAACTTATATGTACTAACTACTAAGTAGACCTAGTGTCGAATTCAATCTCAAAACATTGTTTTTACCTTTGTTTCCCGAGTTAACTTGTCATCAGGTGCTAATCTTTCTATGCAATTTAAATCTAAGCATGTGATGCTCATTTTATAACTAAATTTAGCTCATTTTATTTTAGTTATCACGATAATATAATCTGGGTTGACTTAAAAATTTACGAATATAAAATCCTTTGAGAAACTAAGAATTCACTAAGCAATCAAAGCATGCACGAGATGCTTGTTTTAAACCATAAAAAAAAATGTTTTAGTTTGCAAATATGGTTTGGGGATTGTGGATTAATAAAGACAAGAGCCTGGATTCAAGGTTGTCAAAAATGTTTGACACGAGACGAAAAATATAATATAAACTCATATCGTAAAATCATAAATAATTTTTTTTAACTAATTATATATTTATAATTCTAGTCAAGAAATTAAATTACATTAAAATCTGATAAAATGAGTCAACAATATTATAATCAATGAGCGATCTAAATAAAATGAGAGATATAGATAGTATGGATCAATAAATTAATGACATGGAGAAATAAAAAGTCACAGAATAAAATTTTTCAATACAGGGGAATCACTGAAAGGTAGAAAGCACACATAAACCTAGTGACAACCTGGTTGTTCCCATCACAATAAGTCTTGATAGACCTCTTTTAGGTTGCAAGCTAATAAGTTTAAATTAGTAATTAACTAACATAAATTCAATAATAAAACAAACTCCTAAACAATGTCTAATGCGTTAAAAAAATTAAAATTAAAAATAATTATTTAAAATTAAATAGAATAATAAAAAAGTTTTCATGTTAAAATTCCTCCATGTAACCTGAATCTTCTATTTTTGTATATTCTTGGTAGATTTGAGTCCTGATTTCAAACATGTCATTCTCTCTCGTTTGGATGAATTATTAGGCCTACGTATATAGTTAGAAAATTTCAGATGTCTAGTTTCTATCCCAACTTTAATTGAAGCAAAATTCCACCGGTAGCTTTGGATATGTCCCAAACAGTACACGAAGGACTTGTTTGACATATTTGACAATATTAGTTTACTAACTTTGACCCTCTGAAATATTATGTTTCCTAACTCTATTTGACCTGACAATTTACCATAATATATGTTTATGTATCTAATATTTTCCTGTAAAATGTCAGTTTTATCCAATAAACAGTTTGAAAGATATGTTCAATCTTGCAAAACTAGTCAGCAGACATTTTAAGGCCAAATTTGAACCTGACTTGATTCATATCACAAATTTAGTAAACTCATAAAATCAGACTGAGTTTACCGATTTTACTGATTTTGCACAAGTCTGATTTTACTGGTTTAGAGTTTTTAGTCCGATTTAACACGTTAGATACATGTTGACTCGTAACTCGCGATTTTAACAAACCCGGCTTGGGTTATAAACACATCTAAATCAAGAAATCCCTCTAATAAGCCGACCAACCTCAAGTATCACCAATATCGAGCATTGTCTAAATAGTGCAAGGCTTCCTCACTACACTAAATGTCTCTTGAAAATCAAACCCTTTTTTGTTGATAATAGCCTTTGGCCACCAAACATGTTTTGTATTGCTCAAAAGTCCCATCTTCCATATGTTTAATCTTGTATACTTATTTACATCGCATCACATTCATATTTAGATCAATTAGTAGAAGTACATGTTGACTTTGAAGAATGTTGAGAGGGTAACACATTATTTGGATCAAAGTAATTGAAAATTAGAAAGGATAACTCATGGAAAGTACAATGTTGAATGTAGCACGGATGTGGTATCATTGCGATCATTCTTCTAGATCAGGACTTTGGTGTGGTATGGAAAGAACATGGACTTCTTGTCCTTTATAAATAAAAAATGCTTGGAGTCGTCATCTTATATTTTGGTCACTGAAAACCATAACTAGTTTTCAGAGTCTAGATAAGGGGACAAGTTATGTATAGGATGGACATTATAACCCCTAGTACATCATACCTAAGATATGCTTTATTGTTTATTTATCTGATTATTACTAACGCACTATTTTCTTTTTCTAATCATTGATTTATCCATTGGTTAAAGAAGGTCTATCCCAATAGAGAGAACCATGGCTTTATGGGTCAAGTCTAGCCATTTTAGAGCCAAAACATATTTTTATATTTGTTCCTTTTAATATCGAGAATACATTTTAGATATAAACTCATAATTCATTGTATTAAAATAAATAAATAAATTTTTTTAGTAATTTTGAAACTTAGGCCAAATCCTTGTGGAAATTGTTTTTAAATATGACAAAAGGGTAAAAAATGACGTGGAAAACCAAAAAAATAGTTGCAAAATGGCTCTTCAAAACTTGAAAAATAATTAAAATTAGACTAAGATATGTTTGAGAAAACAAAAAAAAAATTAAGAAAAGAAAATAAAGGCCATGAAAAATATGTTTGGTCATATTTACCACACATGTCCTTGGTGAAAAAGAAAACTTAAAATTTGTCATAAGAGCGTTTTTGTGCCTTAAAGACCCATGAAAGCTCTTTTTTTTTTTTTTCTTTAATATTCTTAAACCCGTGATAAACCTATTTCTAGATATATCAACCTACTTAACTTTAGAAAAGAGAAATATAGCTGTGCTAGCATTAACGAAAAGCCATGGGACAGTAA
>Ga0325405_1005493_pt1 | contig 12892 bp, 4 predicted proteins | sample PopdelMetagenome_21_FD_205663 | JGI IMG/M metagenome (GOLD analysis project Ga0325405, IMG submission 205663) | Populus deltoides microbial communities from Bellville, Georgia, United States - Xylem-Control-R2 | ecosystem: Host-associated > Plants > Phyllosphere > Stem > Wood/Secondary xylem... | reverse complement strand
GAGATAAAATCTTTTTACAGAACAGAAACTGGCAGTAATCTAGTTGGTCAAAAGGAATCTCCGGGTCTAACTCAAAAACTGACGAATGCCGAGAATCCTGATATGACTGAGAGTATGAACTAAGAACGAAAATCACAAAAACTAGGCCAAAAATAGAGTTTCTTTAGTGCAGACTCGGGTCAATATCCTTCTCGCGGCAGAATTCTCTGCCTTCACGTTAGATATTCAAACGGGAACATCTTAGGCCTCTGATATCGAAATCAAGTGATTCAAAAGCCCAAATTCATCTACACGTCTAGGACTACAACTTTGATGAAGGAGTCGAAGTGAGATAAAATCTTTTTACATAACAGAAACTGGTAGTAATCTAGTTGGTCAAAAAGGTTCTTGATCTGACAATACTGAGCATCCAAATCTGACTGAGAATCTGCTCTAAGAACAATGATCCCTAGGACCTAATAAAGGTGTACGTCAATTTTTCAACATGTAATGAGTTATAGAATATACCTAGGATGGTCAGATATCGTACGAAACTGGGTCAGAATCAGAGCCTAAGTTGGAACAAAAAATTACGACAACAGCAGAACCATTTTTTAGTGCAAATTCTGAGGGATTTATTCAACCTTAAAGACCAGATAAAAAAAGAACAAATTTAGCATTATGAAGACTCCTGATTAACCTAAGAGAACCTGATGATTTTGGTAGTAAAGGGGAAGGATAAAAAGAGCAGAAAACAGCTCAAACAAGGTTTCAAAAAAACAAAATATTTTTTTCTATGCTTTTATCAATCTTCTGGCGAATATAAGCTAAACTCCTACACTCTGTTCAAAAGATGTATACACCGTCTCCAGCACGTGGGGTCCAAAATTGAGTAACAACACCTTTCATTTCCTTTATTATACTTATATAATCATGTTCTCCTCTTGTTTATCTATGTTTCTTTTATTCATAATGTTCAGCTAAGTTTCTTATGTCAAGGTGAAAAGGTTACATTAATGGTGTAAGAATAAGTATAGTATAAACTCAACATGGACTTTAATGTTTGATACTAACATGCTTTATATTTATTATCTTACTCGCTCTTAATACCTTGCTTGTTAAATGGTTAATCTAGATTTGTGCTGAACAACCCTTGGCACAACAAATACTTGGTATTTTCATAGCCCAATTGTATGGTATAACCGACACCTGAGCTATAAAAGAAACTTGATTTGTTGTTAACATAAGTTATCACCATGAATACCCGATAATATTTACATGTATTGGCATTACTCGAATAAAATAATTGATGTAATCATATTAACAATTTATAATCCGATTGGAACCTCATTTGTGTGTGGTTTCCAGTCAAGTAATAAAAAGAGTTTATACTATAGTCAAGTAATAAAAAGAGTTTATACTATACTTATTTGAAATATCATTAGTGGATCCTCTAACCTTGATAATTGTTTTATCTTTGTTTAAATCTTTATATCATTATCACATCCCAAAGCTCTCTTCAAATCTTTTCTTTTATTTATAATTCTATATAGTTCACTCCTTGTGGTTCGACTCTAGTCTTGTCGGGTTATTTATTACTTTGACACTCCTGCACTTGGAATAAGACATCAACTCTTTGATCGTGTCACGTATAGTTGTTAACTAGAAGATAAAACATGCTATATAGTCCAGTCTCCCCAAAAAACTCCCTATTTCTTTATTGGTCTTGGATGCTGACATTTCTTGGATGTCTTTTACTTTATTTGGGTTTACCTTGATTCCTTTATTACTTACCACAAATTCTAATAACTTCCCAGATTTAACACCTGAATGTATATTTTGCTGGATTCAACTTTAACTATACTTCCTCAATCTCTCAAAGAGTTTTCTCAAAGTTTGCACGTAATCCTCTTCCATTTGGGTTTTGGCTATCATATCATTAATGTATACTTCAATCTTTTTATGCATCATATCATGAAAAAGTGTTACCATCACTCGCTGATATATAACTCCAGCATTTTTCAAACTAAATGGCATTACCTTGTACCAAAAAGTTCTCCATAGGGTAACAATGGTAGTCTTTTCCTTGTCTTTTTTGGCCATCTTAATTTGGTTATAAGAGTAAGTGGATTTCTTAGTAGCATTGTGTACAAACATGTCAATGTGAGGGAATGGAAAGTCATCTTTTAGGGTAGCTCTATACAGATCCCTAAAATCCACATATACTTAGATTTTATTACCTTTCTTAGGCACTACTACTATGTTTGATACCCATTGAGGGTATTTGGCCGCTTCTAGAAAACTTTCACCCCACTTTTGTTTTTACCTTAATTAGGATGTTTGCCTCATTCTTCTTAGTTTATGCTTTATAGGATTGCACCCCTTTATTAGAGGCAACTTGTGTACCACAAAACTAGTATCTAGTTCAGACATATTGGCGTATATCCAATAAAACACATCAGAGAACTCTTTCAACAAAGCTACCAAACCATCCCTTTATTTGGGAACAATCTGCATTGCAATATTCAATTTTTTTTTTCACACTTAGTGTATACATCCACCATTTCTAATCTTTCTTCAATGGTTTTTAAGGCCTTCTCAAACTACTCAATTATATTAGAGAATTCTCTTATGTCTTCCTCTCCAAACGCTTCCTCATCTATAGCAATTGTGTTTTTATCAAGATTTGACTAATTATTCTCAATGTGATGAGTTTACATGTTTATTGAGGTTTTGCTTTCAGATTTCCTGAAAGTAAAAATTGAAAATTGTTTTTATATGAAAAATAAAAGTAAGTGAAGGCAACAGATGGAAGAAAAATGCATGATCTTATTAAAATTGAAAAGGGTGACTCAAACTCATATAAGGTCTCCAAACTAATATCTTAAGTCATTATTATCAATTAGGTGAACATAAAAACAAAAACAAAAAAGGAAAAGACTCATGAAAAGATATATAAACTAAGCATGTCAGATATAAGAATTTTTGGATGAAATTACTTTCAAAGAACAATCATGATATTTTAAGTCTCTCAATTATTCAGTTCTTCTCCTTCAGCTAGCTTCCTTACAAAACTTTCTGTAGGAGTCTCTTTGAGGGAGTTGATAATTGACTAGGGTAAGAATAGCTCAAAAGTGCTTTCATTAACTTTCTTAGCTTTTTCTAGACAATTGATTAGAGCACTAACAATTTTTTTCTCCAAATCCTTTAGTTCTTGTCCTACTCTCATCATATATATTGGTTGTGGGAAATTTTTCTAAATATACAGAATCTTCAATTCTTCCTCAATGGGTTCCTTTCTCTTAATCTGAACCATTCTTTTTTCTCTTTAAATTCCTTTTGCCCTTGCATAGTCCTTCTTCAAGGGAATGAACCACAACTCAAATCTTTGATCAGTTGCTCTCAACTTTCTAATGTTTATCCTCTCAGGCATAACGGTGATTGGGTCATATTGAAAAGGCAAACCGTGTTTTATGAAGCATTTTGATGCCATGATTGCAGCTTCTGAAAGTTTTGGTGTGTTCTGTACAGTGTTTTCAAGCACCCACTTAGTATTTACAACTTCAAAGACATGTAGGTCACCATCTATATTGTTTCAACTTCAATATACAGAATTGCCACATTCTTCATAATTGTCATAACCTCTTCAAACATCACGGTTACCAGTTTGCCATTGATGATAAACTTGATCCTTTAGTATAAAGAGGATACTACCACAGCTATTGTATATATCCATGAACTTTCTAATAACATGTTGTAAGAAGGGTGGATGTCCATAACTTGCATGGTTACTTGAAACACTTATGAGCTAATAACCAAATCAACATCAATGCTTCCAATGATGGTCCTTGGTGTTCCATTACATGTTTTGGTAACACGTTCAGAGCAGGCTTATTGTGTATGAGCACTTTGAGGACAACACAATCTTTACATTTCACCATGATGTAAATGGCTTGTTATGCCTAGTTCCCTCGAGATCAAGTTCATCTTTAGTGAAATAAAAGTAATTATCAAATTGGATTCTTCCTATTAAATGTTACATAGAGTCTTGTGTCATGTCTTGAGGGATATAAGCTTTATTGAGGTCTTTTTGGAGTGCATTTCGGTGTAGTTTTGAGCTTAGGATTAAAGATGTTAGGGAAATTATGGTTGGTGTCATTTTCAGTTGATCTACCACACTGTACTCACTATGCTTCATTAGTTTCAGAAACTCGATAACTTCCTCCTCACTTATTGGTTTGTTAGCCTCATAAGTTTTGGTTAAATTCATCACATCCTTTGCCTTGGTTTTCCGCTGGTTTTCTAGTTCTTCAAGGATGAAACACCTCCCGCTTATAGTTAACCCTTCAATTTTAGCAAGGAAATTGGTGCAGAAACTCTGGTAGGATGGGATTGGTCATAATAATAAGGCAAAACATTATAATTTCCCTTTCTATCTACCATCGGCTTGGTTAAAACCAATTTTGGTGGCCTATTCTTGGTTGATATCTACATACTTGCCCAGCCACCATCCATAGCTCCATCTTTTCTTCAAAGGTGTCAATTCTTAGCAATCTTTGTGCCATCTTACTTCACACTTCACTGTGAAATTCTTCATAATAATCAATGACATGCCTATTGTGTTGGTGATATAGGCAGAAGTCACCATTATTTTTTTAGGCTTGTTTTTGTGATTAGTGTTTTGAGAGTTAGCTTTAACACCTTGTATAACTCACTCATGGCTATCCTTATAGATTTTGCTTGCTTCCTTCCTGTCTCTACAATGTTAACGTTTCTACTTCCCGAAGCATGGATGGGAAGAAGATTTCAATTCACACTGAGTACGTCATCAAAAGTGATCCATCCAGCTTTGATGAGCTAAAAGACCTTTCTTTTTAAAGCAATGCATGTCTCAATGCTATTGTTGTGATGTCGCGGTCATACAAATTAATTACCCTAACTTAAATAGATAGTATAAAGCAAGTAAGGGGTTGATCCCACGAGAAAGGTTTAGTTCATATTTTTATGTTACACGATATGCAATTTTAGGGGGGGTTGAGGTTATCTACGCTATCGCAAAATTAAACAATCAAGCTAAATTTAATAAATCATAAAACTATCAAGAGAACAAACCGATCCACAATGTTTCAAGTAGACGTCCATCTATGGAAATCAGAATCAATAGTTGAAACGATACATCAATTTATATTTTAAAAATTTATATTTTCTTAATGTTAGTTAGTTAACTGATCCACAATGTAACTAACCTTAACTATCGAACAACCATAATGTCCACACTAGTAATTTAATTGAATGATAGCCTTAGGAACTAGATAAGTTGATTAATCTAGACACATAATTGTCTACAATACATGTTTGATTTGATCGAATGTTTTTCCTAAGATTAATAACATAACTCCATTACAATTATTAAACTCAGTTACTTCACAAGTTTATATACCACAACTCTGGTTTTGATGGAAAACTTAGCAATATATTGTTTACAATAATAACTTAGAGTCTATTCTAGCAATTAAAACAAACAATCATAGGAAATAAGCATAGGAAAACAAACATATTCATTATTTAAACTGAAAAGAAAATGTAAAATAAATCTCATAGTTCTTGAAATCCAAAGGTTTCTGTGTCTTTGCAACCAAGAAAAAGAGCTTAGCTTTGCATGTCTATTGAACAACTAATCAAATGGAAATAAGAATGCATGATTTCGGGTTTTTGGAGGAAAAAGTGTGTTTTTCTTCTCTTTTTTGGCTGCCCCCTTTCCTTTATCTATTTCTTTTTATTTGATAGGAAACCCTAATCCTTTTTTCTTATAAAATAGTCATTTTCTAAGTAGACAATTTACATTTAAGTATTTCAATAACTATTTCTCTAAAAAAGAAGAAATAACCTTGCATAAGATCTTCAAGCTTTGACTTTGGACTTAGAGGAGCTAAATTGCCGAAATAAAGACATGGATGTTGGTTTGGATGCTTTGGGAAGTACTTTGGACTTGTTTATATACAAAACCTGTCTGCTGGCAGACTTCATATGTCCTCTTAGAAAACTCATATCTCTCTTATATGAGCTCTTTACCTGCTGAAACTTGGTAGAATCTATGTCTTCGAGTCAGGAATCCAAAAAAATTAAGTTTGCATCAAATGGATTTCTCTAGCTCAAGATATTGAAGTCAGAAAGGTAAAAGGTCAACACTGGCAGAATGCGAAATTTGTCTTTGAATGTTGTTATTTCCATGCTCTTTCTCTTTCTCTTTTTATATTTCTTTCCATACATGTATGGAAAGGTATGGATGTTAGCTTTCTAATGCCACTAGAATCACTTCACTTCGACCTCTAGAGCTTAAGCTCTGAACAAAACATCGATTGAATGTCAAATCTGCCAATTATCTCCAATTTACTTCCTTTTGAATCTTATATCCAAAAGTGCCTTAAAAACATAAAACAAAGAATATCAAGGTATTTTATATATAAATCATAGGTAAAATACTAGGTAAATATGGGTAAAACTATCGAATAATATGATTGCATCAAATACCCTCACACTTAGCTGTTGCTCGTCCTCGAGAAAAGAGAGATAAAATCAAACTTAAATTACATAAATAAAATAACTATGACTAAATTCTTAATCTCCCATCAATGTCCAAGAATATATGCATTATAAACTAGAATACAATCAAGAGGGATAAAAACATAAATTTCCATGAATTTGTTTACATGCGAACTTCAAAACTCAATTAATCGTTGGGATTTAAATGAAATCTATGCCATGCCAAAATGATAGGTCCTCTTATTGATATACACTCTAACACTTACGTGTTTAGGGCTTATGTGTTTGAATCTTTCAAATTCAATCAATGAATATACCAAATCTATGCTCTTTACAAAACATCGATCGGATGTCAAATATATCAATTATCTCTAATTACTTCTTTTTGAATCTTACATCCAAAAGTGCCTTCAAAACATAAAACAAAGAATATCAAAGCATTTTATATATAAACTATAGGTAAAATAATAGGTAATTATGGGTAAAACTATCAAATAATATGGCTGCATCAGCTATGTCCTGGAGCATCAGGATGATGTTAAGGCAAGTAAGGGAATGGTGGATGCATGACTAAGGCAGAGATGGGTGCTACTTGTTCGATGCTGAGGAGACGTTGGTATATTTTTCCTAAGGATATGAAAAGTGAAGGAAGTTGTTCATTGTTTCTTTGCAAGTCATTTTAGGGGTGAAATGTTATTTCAATTGGAGTATCTTGCTGGTTCTTTGTGTTGGGTTGACTTTTGCCTGAATATGGCAACTCGATTAGCCTTTTTGGCTAATGAAGTCAATAAAACTAGGATAGACAACATGTTATTCAATCTCTTCATTAAGAATGAGTGACATGTCATATATATAAAAGTTGTCATGTATTCAACAAGGGAGATGGAACGGAGGAGGATTCCAGAGCAAGAGTGGAAAAAACTAAGGCTTAGTGTAAGGGTTTAAGAACAAGAAGTTGATAAGAGTAAAATATTATTCTATAACCTTCAAGTTTCGATGGAAAAGGAGGAATAGCGCCGCAAGCATAAAAAATAAAAAAAGGGCAGTAATGGTTATTATTTAAAGGTATGTATGTAAGTGGTTAGTAAGGAATTCTTATATAAATGCTTACCAGCCACTACATTCATACAGTGTTATTGGAAGCAAGTGTTAGTAAGAAGAGGATTCTGAAGGCTTAAACAACAGGCCTATGAAACAACCATTATTCATATTAAAGATTCGAGGATGAATCTTATTGAAGAGAGAGGTAATGATACAGTTCAATCATATATTTCTCATGAAGGGCCTTTAATTTTGTGCTTGGGTTTGATAAGAAGGTCATTCGGCCAAGATTGTGTTTTTCCTTGGAATTTAGCTTGTGTTACATTTAGCCATGATAGGTGTAACATCCCCATATCCGGGATTAAGCAACAATCTCTTGTCAACTGATACACAGAGTAATTAAATTTATATATATGTGTGTGTGTGTGCGCGTACGTGTGTGTGCAAGGTGTTCATATTAAATTTTACTGAAATTTTCACTAAAATTTCGACAGAGTCTCCCCTACATCAGGAGGTCCTAAGTTATCGACATTTAACCTGTTTACACTTATAATATTTCACATCTCATAACTCAATCATGACCCAATCATCCTAGGTCTCAATCCCACAAACATCATCGTCATCGCAACCATAATATTTATAACATATATTGAACAACAAATATCATTATAGAGAAATAAATGAGATAAATATGTATACATGGACACATTCATATGAAATTTAGAGTTAAGATTATCTATTCAAATTTAAACATTGATTATACAAATTAAGTTATATAAAAGTTGTAATATTACAAAATACAAGGGTATTCTCCCTAGAATCTGGAATTACAAAAAGTGAACATAAGCTAGGATCTACTCCTATCGTGCATGCAAGGGTCCCGAAACAAAATACATATTATTGAAACATGAATATTGATTAGTACTTCAAAACGCATTCTCATTAAGACTTTATATCATCATATTGCACTTAAAGTATCATTAACTTTCCTAACTTAAGCATGTTTTATAATAACAAATCTGATAGTATAAGATAACTTTAATTTATGGTAAATGCTTATTTTAAACGCAGGCATATCTCACAATTCAAAGTATTGATTGATGTGAGTAACTATTGAAAGTGAAAGGACATAGAAAGGGCTAAGTTTAGAAAATAGATGCTGGTTCAATTCAAACTAGAATACTATTTAGTCATTGGTCCATATCTAGAGCTGTAGATATTGGATTTTAGTCTGGTTTATATGGCTAAAAAGCTAAGACATAGACCTAAAACATTCATGAGAGTCTAAGATTCAAGTATTCTGTTTTGGAGTCCAAATCTTAGTAGAAAAAGAGAAGTTTGAATCTGTCCTGCAGCCCAAACACTATTCAGTGTTTAGTCCATATCTCGGGTTCTAGAAGTTCAAATGAGCTCATTCTTTTTTAGGTACAAATCTTAGACAGATTCCTATAACTTTCATAGGATCACTTTGCAAAATTCGGATTGTAGAAATGTCATTTCCTCCAGAAACAAATCCATACAAAAACCACCAAGTCCACTAAGTTATTAGTTGGCCACTAATTCAATAGTTAATTATCAAATGAATAGTTCCTTTTGGCCTATAAAAGAAGGCATTTGCCATTTATTTAGGCATCTCGGTTTTCAAATCAAGATCATTTTCTTGCTTTCTCTCTTTATAATGTTCAAGTTTTCTTTCATGTTATATTAATCTCTTGTTTATGCTTTTCATTTCCTTTAGTACTTTTAGTTAACTTATATCATAATTATGTTCTTATCTTTTTTATTTATGTTCTTCTTCTTTATTATGTCTAGCTAAGTTAATTGTGTTAAGGGGAAAAGGTTTCACTAATGGTGTTAGAATATGTATAATATAAACTCAACATGTACTTCAATATTTATATCCAATAAAGTTTGTTATTAATATGTATTATCTTTTTATCTTACTAATTCTTAATACCTTGTTAAATGATTAATCTAAATTTGTGTTGTATAACATTTGGTATAATAAATGCTTGATCCTTCATAATCTTCGACCGACATCGTTGTTATGAGAGGAACTTGATTTGACATAAGTTAGCATCATGAATTCCTGATAATATTTAAAAGTGTGGTGTTTCTAAAATAAGATAATTAATATAATCATGTTAAAAATTTGTAATGAACTATTAAGGATAATTCATCTGATTGGAACCTCCTTTGTGTGGTTTCTAGTTAAGTAATAAAAAGAGTTTATATTATATTTATTTCTAATACCATTAGTGGATTCTTGAACCTTGACAATTGTTTTTATAATTGTTTAATCCTCACATTAATCTCACATCTCAAGTTATATTTAATTCTTTGTTTTATTATATATATATATATATATATATATATATATATATATATATATATATATATATATAATTTGTAATTTATATAGTTGACCTCCGTGTGGATCGACCTCGGTCTTGCCGGGTTATTTATTACATTGACACTCCTGCACTTGGGATAAGACATCAACTCTTTGATCGTGCCAAATTTAAAAAGGCAAACATGCATTCATATTTTATTCACTTCTCCCTTCTGATTTTCATTGGAAACTCTTTCTTATTCAACCACTAAAAATCGTTTCCTCTTCCATTATCAACCTCCATTCAAGATTTCATTAGATCAACCATGATTATTTCCGCTTAACACATTATCGATACCAATTTCACTAGTATCATCATCACCCCGTAGGAGTTGATGCAAGGTAATCCCCTTCCATGGGATCCTAACATACATTAAATGTATGCTAGCCAATACATGATGATCCCTTTACCTGGGATCCTAACATATACTAAATATATGCTAGCCAATACATGTGGATCCCCTTACCCGGGATCCTAACATACATTAAATGTATACTAGTCTAAACAAGACGATCCCCTTGCTTGGGATCCTAACATATAGTAAATGTATGTCAGTCCACATCCCATATCACACTTCTCATATTTTCATTGTCAGCGATAATATCACCACTTAACAATTCACACAACAACCTTTCACCTCGAATACACATACATTTAGAATACTATCCAAAATATCAACAACATTACACAACTTTCCTCTTTTCACATAATATCCAACATTCAGTAATTTCACATTTCACATCAATAACATATTAAATTATGGAACTTAATTAGAAAGTATAGGTGTGGATCACTTACCTGTAGTAGAAGCTCTACTCGTGTTCCCCTGCTGCTGCTGCTACACCACACCTGTATAGGTTCTTGAAATTAGAAAGTATAGGTGAATTTGAAACGACTTATAGAACCATGATTAGAACATCTTACCCGATAAGAATCAAGGTTTCGATCTTCAACCAGTCGAAGATTTTTGACTCCCCCCTTTTCCTATGGATAGCCGACACTCCCCTCCCTTTTTTGTTCAAAATTTTCTTGTTAATTCATTGCCCCTAAGTGTTTATTTCTACCTATAAACTCTTAATCTTGGATGGGTTCTTGAAATTTGGTGTTTCTCTCTTGATTTACAAGAATGGATACAAAAACTCTTTTTTTTTTTCCTTATGGTTGCTGTAGATTTTTGGTGAAGAGAGGAGTATTTATACTCTATAATTTCTTTTATTTGCACTTAGACCCCATTTCCTTTAAGTGTATTATTTCCTTCAATTAAATCCAACCCTCAACATTATGGAGTTTATTTATAATGTCTCGAATTATTTCGCTCGAAAATTTATATTCAAAAATTTCTGAATTCTTGTTTTTATTTAACCATATGCATGAATTTCTTCAATTTTATTTTCCATGTAGTTAGTTTACAATAAATTTCTGCAATACATTTATATTCATCATTTATTTTTTCCGGGGTTTACAATGAGTTTTTGGCATGGGATAGTTTTAGTCAGCCTTGCTTTGTGCATGATGATGGGTTTGGTCCGATCTCTTTGGTGATTCATTCGGCCAAATTAGGTCAACCCATGTATGAGTTTGATTTAGGCAACAAAGTAGGCTTGTTAGGAGCTTGTATTAGGTCTAATTCAGGTTCTATTAATGAGTATGAGTTTGGGTCACTTAGAGTCCAAAGTTGGCTTGGGCTAATTAATATGCCAGGATGCTTTTCTTACATGGATCAACAAAATATTCTTCTAAAATTGAAAGGGAAATTCGTTCATTATTGTCCCTATTATGTAGGAGAATATTTAGCAACAAAGGAGGAAGTTTTCTAATCATGCAAGGAAACTAAAAGGGGCTATAATTCTCCTAGTCAAGGAATGAAAGTGATGCGTGGCTGCAAGAGGAATTAACATCTAAGATTGTTTTCTATGTTCTGAAGAGAAATCTTAGTTCTATAAGGAAAGAAGACTTTAGCAATTAAATTCTTATTCAGATGAGATTTCCTAGCATTAAAGGACTTTAAAAGTTGGTTAAGCAATCCTAAAGTATCTAGGAAGGTAGATCTCAACTAAGAGTTATTTAAGCTAGGAAATTAATATATTTTATCTTGTTTTGTGTCACCAACAAGCTAATGTCCAGACTTGTTTTCATTATTATATCCATGTTTGAGATTAATTAAAACTTTAGTTTTTAGCCGATATTCAAGGCTTGTTCAGATCAGGGTTTAGGCTTGCTAGTAAAGGTTTTGGGCTAGTTTTTGTAGTTGGGTCAATTAAGTCCACGATAGTATATATCCATTAAGGTTAATTTCTTAGAATTATTTAAACACATGTAAAGCCTAAATTTCAAAACCTTTGATGAATAATAAATTTGAACTTTTTAGTTTAATGTGTGAGAGAGATTCTTACATTATTTGGTTCTTGAACGAACTGAATCTGACTTATCAAAGATTATCTGACTTCGTGACGTCATTTGACTTTATTCCAATAGTGCTGATATCTTGGGATAGGTTTTCATCATGTCACTCTCCTAGCAGACCTCTTTCATCATTTCAGGATTAGATCATAATCTTGATTGTGGGTTGCGTCATCACGAGGTTCGCATTAGATGGTGGGTCTAGCAACTCGTTAGACCTATATATATTTGGGCTCAGCTTGACTGAACTCGAGTATGCTAGGTTATTATTCTATCTTTGGTTACTCTTTTAAAAGAGAGGATATATCTTTGTAAAATAGGCGGTACAGAAAATATGTGTACCTTGCATATCAAGAAGGGCTTTCCTTACTTTCCTGTAACATGCATTGCAATCAATGTTGATCCTAATCACCATGCACAAAAACTGCATATGTTCATAAACAAATCAGAAAATTAATGCGATAACTTCAATCCAAGTTGCTGCAAAATGCTTGCCTAATGTGTATATTGTGTGATATATGGCATTTTAATGTTGC
>Ga0325405_1005481_pt1 | contig 12903 bp, 7 predicted proteins | sample PopdelMetagenome_21_FD_205663 | JGI IMG/M metagenome (GOLD analysis project Ga0325405, IMG submission 205663) | Populus deltoides microbial communities from Bellville, Georgia, United States - Xylem-Control-R2 | ecosystem: Host-associated > Plants > Phyllosphere > Stem > Wood/Secondary xylem... | reverse complement strand
TTTTCGCTAATGGTGAATCAAATTTTATTGTTGTCTTGGTATACAATGTTGTCATGGAGTTTTTGTTAATAAAACTTAAAAACCGATTGACACTAACGAGGAGTTATTATTGTACCTTATTACTGTTCCTGGGAGTTCTATAAGAACTTCATAAAGAAAATTAGGATATCAAAATATGATATAGAATTATATCATGATCGAACTTCATAAGTTGAAACGTTTCAGGATTGTTTACAAAGTTTAAAATAATTTACAATTTGATCATTAAAACGAAAAAGTTGAATAAAAATAAACTAATTATTGTATCATAGGATTGTATAATAAAATTAAGGTGTAGTAACATGAAACTCTCCTGTAGTATTCAGAATTGTAATAACTGTCTTTTAAAATGTTTTTTTTTTATTTAAACACAAAAACAAACACACTCGGACTCAAACCATCCTAAGGAAACGAAGCCAGTGCTTTATAAACTGCATTAATTCTGAGGATGTTCAATATCATTATCATTATTATTTTTTTCTATTTCCAAAAACACTACATCATATGTGAAGCAGTCGATATCTGCATGTTTTTCATTCAAAATGTGCCTGTTTCCCATGGAACTGAGTATCCCGTGGCCGAGATGCCATGGTTGTCGAGCTCTGTATTTTGCTAGCTTGAAGCCGGTGTGTTCTACCAAAATCAATCACAACAGCCTTTTGGATATCACTCTGCTTTGTTGGATATGGCTGATACGGAAAGGTGAGAGATTTTGAAGTATCTGTTTTACATGCAATATTATAGAAGTTCCCGCTGCTTCTACACTAATTTTGACCAAGAATTCCCAATTTGATATTTACATGGGTGAAGGGTGAATACAAAGATACAAAAACAGATGAGACGAAGATATAAACTCACAACAACTGAATCAATGGAAATATGGAAAGATTGGCCCACAAAAACAAAGGCAAACAAATTTACACAAGCTAATATATGTTATTTCAGTGCCTGAATTCCCAGAATGAGATGGTACAATAGTGATCAAGGCAACTCATTGACAACAGGAACAGTACAAACACAAAGAAACAAGGAAAGCAATTATCATATACACGATATGTCCATGATTTGTTAAGGTGGAAATTCATTGTACACGCGCCATCAGCAGTGCTACTTGTGACTTTTATTGATATGTAAGTCATGCTTCTCATATAGAGAGGCCTTCTGCTGCAGCCTTTAAGAGCAACAACCACCACCACTCGAAGGTGGATGCTGATCTGGTTTCTGCTTTAAAATGTTTCTCTTCACTGCCGTAGATCCTTCTTCCAAAAGACTAGGGACCTCCATTATCTAAAACACAAATTATTAAATATCAGAATTGAGAACAACAAATGTAATTCATTTGTATATAATCTGAATCACTTTTATATCTCTAGGGCCATAGCAGCGTTTTTTATTGCAGAGAAACGACAAATGGGAAATAATTTAATAAATGTTTCCATCATTAGACATCAACCAATCTGACAAATTAATATTTTCTGCTTTCAAATGAAAATGGACACGTATGCTAGACGCAAGTAGCACTATTTTTTAAAAAACAGGAAGTTACCTTACATGAGAGCTCCGCAAATGCCGCTATACTATTTTAATTCTGCTCATTTTAACTGATCGTTTATTCTATTACCAGGGTGGCAAAAAACTTAATCGTGATTATGGAATAGAAATGATGCATGTATCATGTTGCCAGACAGTTCATGCACTCTCAAATAGTACCTTCAATGCCAGCTCTTCAAAGCATTGCTCCACATTTTCTCTAGTTTTAGCACTACATTCAAGAAACATACATCCATGCTCTTTAGCAAGAGACATCCCCTCGTCTCTAGTTACGTCCCTTTCAGAATCCTGAAATCATGGGAAAAAATAGAACAATAATATGAAGAGAAATGAAAAGGAGTTTTAGGGCACACATTAGACTGCACCAGGACATGGATAAAACGGACGATTTTTAAATACGAGTTCCACTGGTCTACATTGACCTTGAATTAAAGATTTGTTATAGTCTTCTGTTAACTTATTCATCCTCTTGGGCCGGGGGGGGGGGGGGGTGGAACTTACTTTATCAACTTTATTTCCTACAAGCATCTTGACACAATCCTGATTTGTGGAGTAAAGGTCAACTTCTTTAGTCCACACATCTGATAAGTTCGTGAAGGTTTCTCTCCTTGTCACATCATAAACTGTAATTTAAGCAGATATCAGTTATAGAATGGGCAGTCAAAATTATGGGGGGGTATACTTTCAAAGATGTTCTCAAAAAAATTATCAATTAACAAGTGGTAAGAGTACTAGTGGGAGTTATAGTTACTAGCTTGTACATGACTGAAATTACTAGCATGTATATGACAGAAACAATCAACATGATTTTCAGCATGGTGAAATTCATATTAATTTGTCCCAGTACCAAAATGGTGAGAAAGACCAAAAAAGTAGATTCCCATAACGAGCTGAATAATATAACAAAAATTCTGCGAGGCCTGCAGAATGCATGTGCCGAAGCTGGTTCTCTATTGTAGGGGTAAATCATGATAACAAATGACATAGTCATCAGGATGCTACTATGTTGAAGAGGTTAAGAGATAAGATGAAAGCACCACTTTCCCCTACTTTGGAAAGCCTTGTTGGGGATATGCTTGTTAATAATTCTATATTTATTACTAGAAAGCTAATGGAGTACTTCAAATTTTAAGGGATCTCCTAAAAAATTGGACTGTGATACTATAACAACCATTTTCAATATAAATGGAATAAGATATTCTATGTTCAGCATGATATATATACAGCAATATACAAGAGTTTAACTACAAAAACAAATAGAAATTATCTTAGAAATGAAGTTAGCATGAGAGCTAGATTCAAATACTTTGCGATCAGATTTTCATGGCCATAAAGGACTTTGCACTAATTCCTATTCATGATTATTTGCAGGTTGCAAGCAGCACCACATTCTTAATGAACAAAATCACATGATGGATACGGTTTTTAGCTTACCAAGAATGATCCCTTGGGCATTTCTGTAGTAAGAACTAGTCAGTGTTCTGAATCTCTCCTGTCCAGCTGCAAGAACCAAAATGATATAATGAATCAAATTACACAGATTGGAACATAAGTTTCATGACTGGTATCATTAATGTTAAGGGAAAAAAGAGTTCTGCGTTAAAAGAGTGCAAAAGTCAATGTTTATTCAAGCCAGAAAAGCCACTCCACATCTCACTACAGAAAAAGGAAGTGAACCGTTTTTCCAAAGTTTCTGTGTTATATTTGATATCTAACTGTTCCATTGCTAGCAACTTTAAAATTAGTAAGAACAAAGTTTAAGAACCCTTTGACATTATTGGCTCCATCACTCAGCTCATAAGGTCAAAATGTAGTCTACATAGTCAGGTAATATAAACTAAAAGAACAGAACGCTGTGGTTGCATTTTATACCAGTATCCCAAATTGTCAGCTTCAATCGCTTTCCTCCTACTGTTAGCTGCTTGATCTTAAAATCCACACCTTCACACAAAGACAAAGACAGAATCTCAATGCATAATCATTACAGAGAACTCAATTTCCAGTAGATCAACTGAAGTTACAATTTTCTATTAGAGTAAAAATACGCAACTTCATATTTAATTATCTAATCACACAGTTAAGTAGTTTAAGCATTGAAGAATCCAACATAAAAATAAGGCCCAACTACTTGTGGTGACAAAAAGAAACAGATTTTACTTGCTATATAAACGTCACCAACTAATAAATCTTTCTAAAATAAGGAGCTCTTAATATATCTGATTAAGAACAATCAACAAGGAGCAAAAACTCATAACTGGCAACCATGTTTTATAATCACTGAACAAGTTTCAACCATGAAGAGAGATCCAAAGGCGTTACAGACTGTTAGCTAGCTAAGAATCCATAGAAGAGTAAAAAGAAAGCAAAGGACAGAGAAGGTTTTAATACCAATGGTTGGTGCAATATCCTCAACGGAACTGGAAATGAAACTGACAAGAAGACTGCTTTTGCCAACCCCAGAATCACCGATCAACAAGATCTTGAATGATAGATCATATGATCCACTGCTTTGCCCTGAAGATGATCCCATTCTTATTCTTCCAATCCAAGAAATCAAAACCCTTTACCGTCTCTCCCTCCTTTTCTTTTCTTTTTATTTAGTGCTATCTACACTTTGTTTCAAGACAATTTTGAACTAAAAATTCCCTTTTCGACAATAATCTAGACTGTGTCTGCGTTGTCTGTAATGATGATCAGGGCGGTTGGGCTTATTTTTTTTCCCTCTCTCTTAATAAGTACAGAGCGAAAGAGAAAGAAATGTGCGTGCTACATGTGTAGGGGGGATTAAGGAGAGAAAAGGAGGAAAGAAAAGTAATGGCATCAATGTTTTCTTTTAAGAAAGAGAGTGAAGCTAAAGAAAACGGCTAACTCGCTGGAGAGTAAGAGAAACACGTGACACCAACGTTATTCTTTACTCTTGAGTGTCTTTACTCTTTAGCCTTCCTGGATTCTCTCTTTTTGAGTAAATTATCTTCCATCCCTGGATTTTGAAAGTAATTACCACTTAGTCCTTAATGTCTTAAAACCTACAACATGTCTTAAAAAGAGGACTTGGATGCAAGCTTACACTTCCCACTATTTCTTCAGCAGCACTTGAATTTACAACGTTAGATATATTGTAGTGTGATAATTCATCTTATCACTTAATAATTTAACCACTTATTCTGTAGTTGCATTAGCTAATAAAAGTATAATTCAATTATAACTAATAAAATGCATTATTTTCTTAAAAAAGGAAAGTAAATGTTACTTTTTTTCATTGAATCAAAAGCAAGTGATCACGAAAGAAATATTAAGTATATTCACTTATTATGTCATAAAAAAATTATCTTTTTTTTTATAACTTGACTAATTACTCCATAATTATGATAATTCTGACTAATTAAGTCAAGTTTTAATTAAAAAAAAGTACTTCATTGTCTTAAAAATTAAAATATTTTGAAAAAAAACACCATTTACTTCACAAAAACATTTGCTTCTTCCGTGTTGGTTTCCTTTGAAAATTTAAAGCATCAAAAGCTACATTTGGAATTTATAAATGACAATAGTCAAGGGACTAAACTATAAACATAAGAGAATAAAGTTACAATGAGGTTTGCAATTCAGGCACTAGAGAATAATTTACTCGTCCTTTTTTTTTTATTCTTGCCCCGAGATGCGATGCCGTTTTCGCGGAACACGGCCAGTTGGGGTTACTCTCCCACGCGCGGTGTTAGCACGCTCCGACCGTCAGGTGAGGGGGTATTGTCACGGTAGATTAGGCAAAGTGTTCAGTTCATTTATTCAAAAGCTGTGGAGGGGCCTGAAGCCGTAGCTATAGATAAATCAAAACCATCTGCATGCATCCCACTTGTTCAATTTCTTTAGGGATTATAGCGATGCATTTTTTGGACTTTCTTTCAAAAGAAATATTTTGGAATTTTCTTTTCTCGGAGAATTTCTTTTGATAATTTGTGACAGCAGCAGCAACTCCATCAGACGAGTATTTGAGCCAAGGAATGGAAGAAAAGGGTGGTAGTAAGACAACATCATTAACATGTACAGTTAGAAGCGCCCACAACCTTGAAGGCTTGTGTTTTTTGAACTCATCAAATTAGCACATGGCATGCGAGTTTTGTCTGTGGGCTCAACCAAAAAGTTACCTTCTAGTTTGTGCCGATCACAGAAATAATTGAAAGGTTGATGTAAATTTAATTTTTGGTATAAATCATGTGGAAGTCCAGTCCTTTAATACTTGCGTGCGTGGGGGGCTTGGCTGTTTTGCTTCCATGGCAGAGCAAAGCTAAGCTTATGAGGGAGAGGAGAATAGCTTGAATGGTGGAAGACAATCTTAAGAGGTAAAGAAGAATAACACAGACGCTTTGGCCCCATCGGTAGGCTGCGTCCCTTTCTTTAGAATCCAAGAAAGCACCTCTCCCGGTGGTGATAGCAGCTAGCAATCACCACCGTCACGCCTTTGAACTTTGTGTTTAGTAGACCTGTCCAAATCATTCCTTAAATACTTAGTGATTTACTAAGATTTTGGACACAATTGGTCTAAAATTGTGGACTCCATGTTTGCACGTTCAACTTGCAGGGTCTGCCTGGGTCTTTAAAGATTGTAGACCAAGTTTGGTGATTATGATCCTTGAACATGGGTATGGAACCACTGGCCTTTTTTAATTTATTTTATTTCTTTGGTTTCTTGCTCAAGTGAAGAATACACTGGCCATACTTGTGAAATTACTCACCAATAGGAGGAGCTCGTTCCTTGGGACACTGCACACGTGCATCCCTGTGGATATGGTATTTGACAATAGGTACACCCAGAACAAGCTTGAGATATTGCTGGGAAGTGTGATAAAAATTAATTTTGAAAGTATTTTTTTGTTTGAAAATATATTAAATTAATTTTTTTTATTTTTAAAAATTTATTTTTGATATTAGCATATCAAAACGATTCAAAAACATTAAAATATTAATTTGAAAAAAAACTCAAATTTTAATGGAAAATAGATTCAACCTCAATGCCAAACAAGCACTTAATATTATATATATTTAAACCCGAATTCAAAACTATTATTCATATATACTCATTACATAGTAGATATGAGTTTTATATACCAAAACCTAACATAGTGTATGTTTGCAGTTCTCATTACTATAATAGTTTTACTACTTTTCAACTTAATCCAAAATTAAACAGAAACTCAGTAATAATATTGTCGTATTTGCAAAAATAAACACAAAACCCTAAAAATATAAAGAATCAAGATCAATTTTTAGTCATAAAAACCCACAAAATCCTCAATAACTATAATTAAAAATTGGAAAACAAGAAATAAAAGCTCAAATAAAGAAAATGAAAGGCTAGGGTTTTGTTTTTCCCCATAAAAAAACAAAAAAAAACATGAAATTAAATGAAAAAACAACAACTAAAAGGTTTAAAAGAAGTGAGAGAAAAGGAGAAATTGTTAATACTTTTAGAGATTTCAAAATAAGGCATAAAAGAGAGGATTTGATAAAAAAAAAAAAACAATTTGAGAATATGAGTGAAATAAATGCTTTATGTCCAAGTAAAGATTGAGGAGATAGATAATGGAAGCTCAAGCTGGGTGGAGTTGGTAACTACGCGAGGAAGTTGTTATTATTGTTACTGATCTCTAGCTAGGTCTATAATGAGACAGAAAAGAGCGTGAGAGACAGAATTCTAACTCTACACACACACACAGAGTTAATAATAGGATTGTAAACTTTATTAACTTTATGAATATAAAGAGATTTTGAGTCAAGTTTCAAGTTGGGTAAAGTAATATTCATTACTCACTTGAAAATTGACTTTATCCTTACCAGCCATGCTCGAACCAGAACTATCCATAAAATATCTTACTCATTTAGATCAATATCAATTAGATCCAGGTAAAGTTGTAATCCTTAATATCAAAGTTTATTAAACCAAGTGATCAATTGATGCAATTTTACCAATCAATTCTTTTGAATTAAATTAAATCTCAACACAAGATTGTGGTGGACTTTTATAATTCAAATCCAAAAGGTTTTTATTTAAAATAATGTGTGAGAGAATAATATAAAATCATATTATGAGGTCTTATCCAATTAATATTTTGCATGATACTCTTTTTTTTTTCTATTCTTGATTTGTGTTTAACATATTTCAAAACACCTTTCTAAATCTAATTATAAGAAACTATAGTTAGATGTGTGTTTGTTTTGTAGAAAATATTTTTCTAAAACATAATTTATTTTTTTATTGGTGGATATGTTAGGGAAAATATTTTCATCCAAAAATTAAGCTATTGTTTTTTATGTAATAGTTATGGATTGACAATAATAAAATAAAAAAATGATAGTGATAGTAGTAGCGGTGATTATGGTAGTGACGATGGTGGTGGATAGTTAGGGCTGGCAATAACAATTTTATTGTGGTAATGAAGGTATTTATAATGTCGATAATGTTTGTGTCGAGTGGTGGTGGGATTGTTGTGTTAAGTTTCATGAAACATACACGCAGTGAAAACAATAAATTAAAAAAAATATTAAAGTTCCAATGATTCTATTAGACAAATCTAGAGTTGTTTGGGGTTTATGTGAAGATGACATGAACATTATATGTTCATTTTAGCTTTGAATATTTGCTTCAAGACTGTGTTATCACAAACTACAAGACGTTCAAATGTTTTTAAAAGAGAAATTTCTTAAACCCTTTTAAAAGAGAGAGATTGTTATATCTTAGAGTGCTAACTCTTTTCTTTTGTGTTTTAAGTGTTTTTATATTGTACTCTACTCACCTTCTCTTTCTAAAAAAATAAGAGATATAACATTCCATTTATAACGAAACCTAAAAACCGTATAAATAGTAAAATATCAATTTGCCCCTTAAATAATATCACATATATTATTTAAAGATAATTTTAGAAATTTATTTATGAAATTCTTATTTGATTGTTTCTGGGTCTAGAATTGTAATCCCTTGTATTATTTACATTATAATTCTCAATTTCTACAATTTATTTGCAATCAAGTCAAACTTGATTAATCATCATATTTTAATTTCTAACCAATACTTCTTATATGTGTGTGACCTATTAAGATTGATTTGACATGTCTAAAAGCAACTTGGACGACTGGTAAAAATGTAGATTGACTATAAAAAATTAAAGATAATTTTTATTTAAAATATTAAGATGACAACATATTTAAATGACCTAAGTCAACCTGTCAAATCTACAACCTGAGTCATAGAACTATGATAACCTCATAGAAAGTAAATCAAAACAAATTATGAAGCTCATTCCTTGATAAATCCAGTATTAAATGATGAAATTGAAAAAAATCATTGCGAGTCAACCCAGGTAACCCGTCAAACCTTTGGCCTGGATCATAAGATTGGGATAGCCTCATAAAAAAAATCAAAACAAATTATAGAGCCCAATTCTTAATCAACTCAATGTTGAATACTAAAATTGAGAGGAAAAAAACCAATACAAAAGAGAACAAAAAAAAAAAAGCCTGAGCCAACCTGGGCATGGCTCACTTGCTAGTCATCTTAATTTAATGTTATATTAGACGGTGGATAAGCATCTTCCTTCCTTTAATTTCTTTTTGAAAAAGCATAGACGGTGTATCATTTGCTACTCTAGAATTCGACAACTTTCTCTAAAAATTGATTTAACCTATTTTGATAAAATAAAAACTAAAAAAACAATCTAGAGACATTAACAAACATATCCATACCTTTAAACAACTCAAAAATTGATATAAAAAAAAGGAATCAATTTGAATTAAAAAAAAAACTTCTTGATATCATATTTACTCTCTTATGCAAGATAAAGATCAAAGCACACCATCGTGGAACACCTCTCATCAAATGAAACTTGTAAATATCAAGATCAATCTTTTTTGTGGTTGAAATCGGTATCAACCTATGCTTTTCTCTTTCTAGCATCAAAATTCGAGGCATCTCTCTTATCTTTCCCAAATCAAGAAACTGAAAAATAAAATAAAAAATTATATAAAAAGTGAGTTTTCAAAAACTAAAGGGGTAAAAAATTTATCAATTGAAAAGTAAAAAGATCAAAATTAACTTTTTGTCTTAATTTTAAAATATCCATCTAATTTTCCTATGTTTTTAACTTTGATCCCATTTCTTTTAATTTTATCATTCCATAACAAGTAAAAAGCAATTGGCCACTAATTTAGCAAAATCTATCCCTATCGTCAAATCCGGCAACTTCTTAGAGAACATTAGAGAGATATCAAAGGAAATAACGATTTGGAATTGGGATGATAGCATGACGAGAATGAAAAATAAAAGTGTAGAAAATAAATAAAAAATAAAAAATAGAATAATTGCGAACTTAACCACCGAAGCATAATTATGGCTCTTTTAATCCAAAAAGAAAAAAAGTTTGATTACAAAAATTAAAAAAAAAGTTCAAATTGTAAGGGGGAGTATAGTGAAATTGGCCACAGTCACATCTTAATTTATTTTAACATCATTGTTGTAATTATAATTGTAATTGTAACGGTAATTGTAAATTTGTAATATCGGAAAAGAAAACAAAGAGGGGAAATAAATGGAACTGAATTGCAGCATAAAGCCCGGCCCAAACGTAGTGGTCCACCGCCAAATCCAGTCCAAGTTCAGCTAGGTGAGTGAGTGAGTGACTAATCTCCAAGTACAACCATTATCCCTGACAATCTCACGCTCAGAGTCAGAGGAAGCAGAAGTTAAAACATTCAATGGATAGAGAATGGGGTTCTAAGCCCGGCAGCGGAGGCGCCGCCTCCGCCCAGAACGAGGCAATCGACCGCCGTGAGCGTCTCAGACGTCTCGCCCTGGAGACAATCGATCTAGCAAAAGATCCCTATTTCATGCGCAACCACCTCGGCAGGTACAGTAGAGTTGTATTTTGTATTAGGTTTAGGTTTAGTTTTTTTTTTTTTTGAAAAAAAAATTAAGTTGATTGATTAATTGTTTGTTGGTGTTTGTAGTTATGAGTGTAAGCTGTGTCTGACTTTGCACAACAATGAAGGAAACTACTTGGCTCACACACAAGGGAAGCGCCATCAGACCAATTTGGCTAAGAGAGCTGCTCGTGAGGCTAAAGATGCGCCTGCCCTTCCTCAGCCTAACAAGCGCAAAGTTAACATTCGCAAGACAGGCAAGTCTCCAGTCTCCTTCCCTCCCGTTTTATTTGTTATTTTGTTGTTTAATTTAGTATGTAGTGGATAGAAACTATGTTGATTGGTTTGGTGTTGAAGGTAGATTAACACGCATACAAAACACTAACCTTGTTTTCATTAGATCAATGAGTGGCTTTGAGAAGTATGAAAGATCATGTTGCTTAATAAAAGAAAAGTGGAGTACTTGTTTGGGTGGTAGTTATTGAAAAAGCCACTACTAATGGCATGGTGAATTCATGTGATTGGAGTTTATTTGCCTAAGAATCTCCTTAATCTGATATTTTGGCTTCAAAGTAAAATGTACTGCATGGATTATTTTGATTCTTATAAGATTAAGATCCAGGTAGTGCCGTTGCTCATATATTTAGTGATGTCCCTTGAAAAAGCTTTGGAAAATAAACAGTGGTAGCTTATTGAGGTCAAGGGCAACAAAAGTTCTTGAATGAAAAAAACAGAAAAAAGGGAGGAAAAATAAAGGAAATGGGTCAGGTTCTTGAAATTGGTTGTTTGTAGTTTCTGGTGACAAGTTAAACTTAAAGGCCTCAACTTAGAACCAAACTGGCTTTCTTAGGATTTCATGCTGCTGCACATATTGCATGGCTTGGCCAGAAATATTGAATTTGGAGCTTGGGTTTAGTGTTATCAGACCTATGCAAACAATAACGCTGTTTGGTGGAAAGCAAAACATTCTGTGGTGCTTTGTGTTTTTTTTCTAGCTTAATTATGTCAAGGGTATTGTGGTAACTGTTGTTTATGAGTAGTCTGGAGTATGATGATTCCGTCCAACTTGGAAATATGTTCTTATAAAAGTTCCAATCTGGAAACAGAAGGACAGTCTTTCTTTAGACAAATTCTGTGGATATGAACTTTACAGTAAGAATTTGGTTCAGTGTAGTGATCTCTACTGTTGAGCACTAATCACAGTGTTTCCTTAGAGATTTGTCTGAATCTTTGTCTGAGAATTACTTATTTATGTGCATCCTTCATATCTTAACTTAATCATAAAAATCAATACTATATTGAGACCTCAGATTGGTTCTTAACTTCCTAACTGATAACTGTGTAGATGTGACTTGGTTTAGAATGCAAGCTAGGAAATTCCTACTGTCCTGCCAAGACATGGTGGAGGTGAGCTTGTCTGTATGTTGCTTCACAAAGACATTGTACTTCTAGGTGTTGACTACATCCAATTGTATTTCACTTCATATTTTGTTGTAATATTTCAAATTTTGTAAGATGGCAGTGTGGGTACTTGATCATAAACTTAAGAGTTAATGTTTTTGTCTGTCTTTGTCTTTGTGCAGTCAAAATCGGCAGGCCTGGTTACCGGGTGACAAAGCAATTTGATCCAGAGACAAAGCAGAGGTCTCTTCTCTTCCAGATTGAATATCCTGAGATAGAGGACAATACAAAGCCTAGGCATCGATTTATGTCATCTTATGAACAGGTAATCTCCATTTTGTTTTTTCTTTAACTCTCTCTTTTCAGTTGATCTCTTACCTTCTGCACATGTTAAGTGACAAAAAAATTTATTTGGTTGGCATTACTTATGAATTACAACTCAGCCTTTGCTTAAAAACTTAACTTTATCATTGATTTTGTCTGTAACTGCAATAATCAAATGGAGAAACCAAAAGCGTTATCTGTAACAATCAAAGAAAAACAAAGTGATAGAAACTGTTATTTATAAAATTGTTTGCTAACATATTGGTCAACTCAAGCAGCTTGTTGAAATCTAATGATGTAAAAAACTAAGCCATTCATAACTTTTACAAGCACTCTCTAAAATCCATCCCATGTCTGCACTGTTTATGGTAAACATCTCTGCATAAATTATTTTCTTTAATCTTGCATTGCACTTGAGATGAATCATGTTTTATCCTTTGATTAATATCGACCCCCCGGCTTATGTTTTTCCTGGTAGATGAAAACTATGATTGGATCCTTCTAACTTAATTTATGTTGTCATGGATACAGAGAATTGAGGCCAATGATAAGAGGTTTCAATATCTTTTATTTGCAGCGGAACCTTATGAGATCATTTCTTTCAAGGCAAGTTGAAAGATGTTCATTGCATGTTTCTTTCTTTTAAGTTGATGGTTAGTTCTGGAAACATTTATCATTTGT
>Ga0325405_1005480_pt1 | contig 12903 bp, 9 predicted proteins | sample PopdelMetagenome_21_FD_205663 | JGI IMG/M metagenome (GOLD analysis project Ga0325405, IMG submission 205663) | Populus deltoides microbial communities from Bellville, Georgia, United States - Xylem-Control-R2 | ecosystem: Host-associated > Plants > Phyllosphere > Stem > Wood/Secondary xylem... | reverse complement strand
CAATTTTTGCTTTTCATTTATAGATATTGTACCTTGACCACATACATGCTTTTACATGCGATGGGAACAAATTGCGATCTCTCATATCTGACATTTGAGAAGATCACGGTTCATGAGAAAACAAATGCCATGTTTGTTTCTAGAAATTTATTTTTCTGGAAATTATTTTCTTCATTTTCTCGTGTTTGATAAATATATGAAAAGTTAGTTAAGAAAACTGAATTCCAATAAAGAAAAAAAAATTTTATGGCAGGAAAGTGTTTTCCTTTTTTTATTCTAAGGAAAACACTTTCCTTTTCTTTGTTGACAAAACATGCACTGTTCAAAATACAAATCCCTAACTCTCTTTTTCTCCGAAATCGTTTACGCAGAACAATTGAAGCATCTCTCAGCTTTCTTCCAGGTAATTATTTTTCCTCAAATGTCTTTATTTATCTTATGTTTTCATCATTTTTATTTTTAATCTGTAGTTATAATAATGGCATAAATCTTGTGATATATTTGTTGCGTTTTTTTCCTGATTTATCTTGTTAATTTTACCGCAACCCATGCTTCTATGCTCTGTGTAAACCCAAACCCCTGGGAAGGCAACCCATTCAACCACAACAAACCCAAACCCTAGGAAAAATCAACCACAGCAAACCCAAAATTTTTCCCAGAAACCAAACACAGACCCATACACAAACACAGCAAACTCCAGAGAATCATCACTCCTTCATTTCGCCACTTAAAGAATCACAACAAACTCAAAGAATCACCATTCTTTTGTTAAGCCGAAGGCGCCCTTCGTTTCACCATTCCTTCCCTGCTGAGCCACCTCTCTTCGCCAGGCAACCCATACACAGCAAACCCAAACCCTTGTATTTTTCCCAGAAACCAAACACAGCAAACTCAAACCCATTTTTCCCATGAACCCAAACCCTAGGAAAAATCAACCACAGCAAACCCAAAATTTTTCCCAGAAACCAAACACAGACCCATACACAAACACAGCAAACTCCAGAGAATCATCACTCCTTCATTTCGCCACTTAAAGAATCACAACAAACTCAAAGAATCACCATTCTTTTGTTAAGCCGAAGGTGCCCTTCGTTTCACCATTCCTTCCCTGCTGAGCCACCTCTCTTCGCCAGGCAACCCATACACAGCAAACCCAAACCCTTGTATTTTTCCCAGAAACCAAACACAGCAAACCCAAACCCATTTTTCCCATGCTATGCTTTTTTCACAGCAAACCCATGCTATGTTTCTCCTTTTGTTTAATTGAAAACATATGCTTTCAATTCCCCTCCATCTCTTCATCTTCCTCTTCTTTTCTTCAATTGCTTCTCTTCCAGTAGAACCCGACCCACTCGATGTCCCCTTCCTAAATCTACTACCTTTAGCTCTCCTTCTCATATGCTTTCCTGTAAATGCTTTCCTTCTCTGTTGATGAGTTGATATGCGTTTCTTGTGCTTTGTGCGTTTCTTGTGCTTTCTGGGCGTGATGTGTGTGCGTTGATGATGATGATGCTGCACAGTAATGAAAGGGGAATTGGTTTGGGTAGAAATCTTATTTAGACAGTGAAATATTATGTGCGTTGATGATGATGATTATACACAATAATAAAAAACTGAAATGGTTTGGGTAGAAAACTTGAGTCCGTTAAATATTTATATACAGAATTCATTAATAAATTATTGTATTGTTTGTTTTGGGATACAGAATTCATTATATAAGTATTTCCTTTAAGGCATTGTTTGTGTTGGGAATCAGCTTCTTTGAGCATAATTTATTGTATTGATTATGTAAGTATTTTATATGCTTTTTTAATGTTTATTTCCCTAATTTTTTAAGTTTTGTTAGCAGAAAACTTCACTTTTTTGTTATGGATAGTAAGATTATTCATGCAGCATGTATGGGAGCAGTTGTAAATGTGATAGCTACAGGGGTAGCTATTATTGAACAAGAAAGAAATAGAAATTATATACCAAGAGAATCACGTATAAATGCAATTGCTCAACGAGAATTCTATATGGATAGCATTTTGAATTAAGGTGATAAACATTGCGTTGAACAAATTCGTATGAAACCAGTTGTTTTATATAAATTGTGTGATGTTCTCACAAGTCATGACCTATTACGATCAACTCAAAATGTGTCTATTAGAAAGCAAGTAATTGTGTTCTTACAAATTATAGGCCAAAACCAAAGATTTCGTTTTATTAGTGGTATATACTATAGGTCTGTTCAAACTATCTATTGTTACTTTAGAATTGTTTTAAAAGCAGTTCTTAAGTTATATAAACACCTAATTAAAGACCCAGGGGATACAGTTCCTGCAGAAATTATGAATAATTGAAGATTCTATCCTTATTTTAAGGTATGAGAACAATACAAATATTTTTATACATTAATTAATTGCATCTAGAAGAAAAGGTTATAAATTATTTTTTCATGTTTATATAAGATTGTGTGGGAGCAATTGATGGTACCCATGTTCCTGCAAATGTTCCTGTTGAGATTCAATGAAAGTTTCGAGGTCGAAAAGAAGGAACAATACAAAATGTTTTAGCAGCTATAACTTTTGATTTGAAGTTTATATATGTTTTAGCTGGCTGGGAAGGAAGTGCACATGATTCACGGGTTTTAGATAATGTATTATCAAGACCTAGTGGTCTAAAAATTCTAGAAGGTATATAATAAAGTATTTATTATATGCAATAAACATATAAAATGTTTAATTAGCTAAAGATAGTAATATGTTTTTTTTTCTAATTTATAGGGAAATATTATCTTGGTGATGCTGGTTACAGTATTCGAAAAGGAATCATTTCTCCTTTTCGTGGAGTTCGATATCACTTGAATGAGTTTACAAAACATTCACTAGAAAATGAAAAGGAGCTATTTAATCTTCAACACTCTTCGTTGAGAACTGCTATTGAGCGAGTGTTTGGTATTTTGAAGAGTCATTTTAGATCAATTGATGGAAAATCTTTTTGGTCTTATGAAACACAAGTAGATGTTGTGCTTGCATATTGTATTATTCATAATCACATTATGGGAGTTGATCCAAATGACTTTCTTATGGAAGAAATATGTTCAGAAAGTGAACCAATTAAACAAACAATTAACTTAAGTCAACGCGAGGAGAGGGAAAAAAATAGAGAGTGGATAACAAAAGGAGAAATGATTGCATCAACCATGTGGAATGATTATAACACTCAAAGAAACTAGTAATTGAGTGTTAACTATATGTGTTTGTTTTTATTATGTCTTGCTTGAGTTTGTATTATCTTTGTTATGTATTTGGATTGTTTGTTGACTTTATTATAATTTCTTATGTATTTTATGTATTCTCTTTTAAATATTAATTGTAGTTTTTATATTTAATTTATTAAATCTAAATATTGTATGATTATATTTTGTATAAATTTGTAACTTTTTTTTGTAGAAATAAGTACCACACAGAATGAAAAATGCAATGGCAAACACTTTACATGGTCTAAGCCTATGTCTCACATGCTACTTGAGATATTAGCTGAGGAGGCACTTAAAGGAAACAAACCTTCTTCCACCTTTAGAGCAGAATCTTTTGGAAAGGTGGCTACAGAAATTAGTCAAAAATTCAACATGCAATGCGAGCCTAAGCATGTTGACAATCATCTCAAAACTGTAAAAAAAGAATGAGGAATAATAACGAAGCTTAACAATAAAAGTGGCTTTGATTGGGATGATTGTTTAAAGATGATTACAGTTTCGAAAGATGTTTATGATGAAGAAGTGAATGAATGATAAATATTATACTCTTCGTAATTTTTATATTTACTTTTGTTTCCAAAATGTTATACAAGGAACTATAATATTGCATATTCTAAACTTTATGAAAAGGCACATCCTAATCATGACAAGTATCTCAATAAAAAAACTTGATATGTACGAGGCAATGACAATTGTTGTTGGAAAAGATATGGCAACCGGAAACTATATCAAATCATATACTGATGTCAACTTGGAAGAGAACATTGAAGAGCAATCAATTTCAATTGAAAATGAAGGGGAATATGAAGAAACTTCAAAAGGAAAATAGACATCTTCCTCTAGTCCACAAAAGAGGCAACATAGGAAGAGAAATCGCATGTATGAAGATAATAGTGTTGAAAAGTTGTCTAAAAAGATTGGAGATGTAGCATTTGCAATCCAAAGCCTGAGCAAAAATCAACTTGATGTTAATGAGCTATATACAGAAATGATAAAAATTGAAAGCTTTGATGAGATCACTTTTGGGGATGCATTTGATCACTTGGTCCAACATGAAATGTTGACAAAAGCATTTTATGGTAAAAAATGTTAATTTGAGGAAAATTTGGATTTAGAATTTTGTGAACCAACGCTGCTACAAGCCTGATTGCTAAGATGATTTCACTATGATAAGAAAGTTTATATTTGTTATTTGACAAGTATGTTTACTTATTTAATTCGGTCTAACATGTTTATGTTTGTTAATTTGAACTAATATGTATGAGTATTACATTAAAATTTAATATTTATGCATGACTATGTTTGATGTAAGATATTTATATTTATTTCTTAATGCTTATTTGATATATATTAAAGGGATAATTGCCTATACCTATAAAAAAAACAATCTCTGTTTAAAAAATCTATCAAAATATTTTTGTATTTATTTATCTTTTAAAAAATCTTCATACCAAAAAACCAAAATATCTTACTCTTACTTAATACCATAAACTAATTTGGCTTTCTTCATATGAAAAAAAACATATTTTAAGATTTTAAAATTGAAAAAAAAAATTAATAGGTTTTATTTATGAAAAATTTCACTAGGTTATATCTCTATAATATTATATGACATATATAGTTATATTTTATAAAATAAGCTAGATATGAATATAAGATATAATAAAAAAATTCATTATTACACTTTTTAGATTTTATTCTTTTATTGTAAGTGATTAAATATTTTTCATATATTAGATAAATTTAAAAAAAATTAATTCATTAATAAATTATTTTCTAGTTTATTTTGCATAACATTACCAAACATCGGAAAGTAATTCACTTTTCAGGAATTCACTTTCCAAGGAAACTACTTTCTAAAAGAAAACTACTTTCCTACAAACAAAAAGGGCCAAAGTAATACTCTGAAAACGTTGGGCATGAAGAAAGTATTGTAGCTTTTTCTATATTTTTTTTCTTTTTTTTTTGGTTTTACATGTTTATTTTTTCCAAGATTGTCTTCTTCTTTTTTTATTTTTTTTTGTTTTAGTGTTTTTTTAAAACTATCTTTGTCACTTTTTTTTTAATATTGAACTGGTTGAGAATTTATTTCTGTAGTTTTTTTCTTTAAAACATTATGGATTGTTACAATGTTTCCTTGCATGGTTTTTTTCTTTATTTTTATGAATTTTTTTTTGTTTTTTCAAAATGGTCTTTCTCGATTTTATTTTTTTCATATTGAGCTGGTTGAGAATTTTGCTTCGTAGTTTTTTAAAAAAAATACTATAGATTGCTACAATATTTCTCTACATGGTTTTTGTTTTGCTACAGTGTTTTCCCACATGTTTTTTTTTCAAAATTATCTTTGTTGAATTTTTTTTAATATTGAGATGATTAATAATTTAGCTTTAACTTTCTCCGCATATTTTATTTCTTATTTTTTTTCTTTTTCTTTTTGCTTTTTTTTTCAAAATTGTCTTCTTTTTTTGTGCTTTTTTTTTTTCAGAATTGTCTTCTTTTTTTGTGCTTTTTTTTTAGAATTGTTTTTGTCGATTTTATTTTTTTAATATTGAATTGGTTGAGAATTTAGCGTTATAGTTTTTTTTCTTTAAAACACTATTGATTACTACAGTGTTTCTCCACATTTTTTTTTTTTAGAATTTTTTTTTCATATTGAGGTGGTTGAGAATTTAGTTTTGTAGTTTTTTTCTTTAAAACATTGTGGATTGTACAGTGTTTCCCCACATGATTTTTTTTTCGTTATGATTTTTTTAAAAATTATCTTTATCGATTTTATTATTTTTAATATTGAGTTAGTTGAGAATTACAACTGTAGATTTCCTCATGAAACACTATAAATTGCTATAATGTTTCCTTGCATGGTTTTTTTTCCTTCCGTTTTTTTTGTTATGATTTTTCCAGAATTATCTTTATTGGTTTTAGTTTTTTTAATATTAAGCTGGTTGAGAATTTAGCTTTGTTATTTTTTCCTTGAAAACATTATGAATTGCAACAGTTTTTCTCCATATGATTTTATTTTTATTTTTTTATTATTTTTTTCACAAACCCACGATAACGCAAAAGCATGCCACCAGCGTGCGGTATCACACGAGCATGACATCTAGTATATGACTAGAACATGTAGTATTTAACATCATTTCCAATTCTTTTAATATTAACTATAAACTAAAAGACCAGGGTTTTACTATATCCTTTTTCATAAAAAGAATAGTGATTTAATTTGCTTTTTTTTTCTTTGATATTTTCTCAACCAATGTTTTTTTTGTTTAATTTTATCCTTTCATATTATATTTTTTCTATTTAATTATCACATTCTCATAATATGGATTCTAGGTTAGACGAGTTAACCTGGTTTGGTGGGTTAATCCGGTTGACTCGGATTTTTTTTTCTTTTTCTTAATTATTTTTTTCAATTTCATCGTTTAATATTAATTTTATTGAGAATTAAACTTCATGATTTATTTTGTTTACTTTTCATTAGGTTATTCTGGTTTCATGATCCGGGAATAGTACTTAATGAGTTAACTCAAGTTGACTCAAGATGTTTTTTGTGTTTTTTTTAATTGATTTTTTTTAATTTTATCATTTAACATTGGGTCAATTGGGGATTGAGTTTCATACTATGTTTTGATTTGCTTTTTATAATAATATTTTTATCTCACGATCAAGGTCACGAGTTTTAGCATTTTAATCCTTATAAATTTAGGCCATTTTTTTTTATTTTCTTTCTAAGAGATTATATCAATCTCATAACCTGAATCACATGTTCTTCAACATTAAACTTGCTTTTTATCGAGTTATCCTCATCTCATGATCCAGATTGCAGGTTTGACAGGTTAATCCAATTAACTCATTCTCTCTCTCTCCCCCTCTCTCTTTCTCTCTTAATTGACTTCATGATTTGTTTTTTATTAGGTTATTCTGGTCTCATGACCCAAGAATATTATTTAATGGTTAACTCGGGTTGACTTGGCTTATTTTCTATGTCATTTTTATAATTAAGTTTTTTACAAATTTTATCACTCAACATTAGGTTCAATAGGAGTGATTGAGAATCGAGTTTTATAATTTGTTTTGACTTTCTCTTTATGGGGTTATCTCAGTCTCAAGACTAAAATCGCGGATTTGACATGTTAACTCGGGTTAAATCAAATTGTTTTTTTTGTTTTTTTGTAAAGTTATCTCGGTTTGATAACTCGGTAATGAGTTTGGTAGATTGACTCAAGTTATTTTTTATGTTTTTTTAATTTATTTTTTTTATTAATCTTATCATTCAATATTAGGCTGGTTAGAGATTGAAATTTATAATTTCTTTTGATTTGCTTTTCACGGGGTTATGTTGGTTTTATGACTCGAGTTGCAAGTTTAACATGTTAACTCAAGTCATTTTTTAATTGAATTTTTTTCAATTTCATCAATCAACATTAGGTTGATTGAGAATTAAGTTTCATAATTTATTTTATTTTTTGTCTATAGAGTTATCATAGTCTCATAACCGAAGTCATAAATGTGACACGTTAACCCAAATTGAACCAGGTCAAACCAATATGTTGTTATTTTAATATTAAAGAAAGATATTATCTTAAAATTTTATTTAGTCAAATATATTTTTATGAGTTGTATGTGTTGTTTTTTTTTTCCGTAAAGTCAATCGGGTTATATCGAGTAAACCCTCGTACAATTTTATTTTTTTGCTAGAAAAAAAAAACATTACCAACATTTGAATAATTTTTTTACCTTCAAGAAAAATTTGACTTGACTCGTAGAGTAATACAGGTCAATCATCTAGTAAGGATCTAATTCATGAAATGTAGATAGATAAAGGACTAAATTAATAAAAGGATGTAGATAGATAAAGGATATTTTCAGTTTATTAACTTTAATTTTCTTGCAAATAGGATCAAGGGTGTTCTAATCAAAGTCATAATTTATTTTATTAAGTTGTTGTTATTTTGAATAGTAATAAGCTTGGATATTATATTTTCTGATCATAATATAATATGTATAAACTATATTATTTTATCAATATTTTTATAAATTATGTTATTGAGCTTATATCTGAAAACAAACTTGATAACTTTCAAAAGTAGACTGTCATTACAACCAAGAACCAACCATTTATTGAAGATGCTTAAAATAATAAATTATTATGTTAGTTTTATGCCGCGGGAATGATTCAGTTGTTTTTTTTTAATAATATATATGTCTGAGTTAGTTTGTATGCAGCTCGTCTACTAATTCTACATGTCCTAAAATTAATGAGCTTATAAATCTCAAATGGAAATGATTCAAAATTAATTTCTAAAAAGATGGTGTTAATATTATAAATATGATTTTGATGTTATAAAATTTGATAATTAAAATGAAAATATGATGCTTACATTTAATATAATAAATTTATAATTTGACAAATCATAAAAATAATTATAAACGCTATTGATTAAAAAAATTAGAAAGATTAAAATTAAAAGTAATAAAATTAAAAAGGGTTTGAAGGATTAAAATTCTAGAAAAAAATATATTTATTTAATCAAAACTCTAATTTCTTATTTATACATTCTTTCTTGTTTTGACAAAACATGTATTTGTTATTAACAAAATGATTTTTTTGGATCTTAAACACCTAAGTTTCAACTTGTTGTAAAAAATATATTGAAACCATAAAAAGCTCATTATCATCCTCAAAATAGTCTTTAATTAGTATAAAATTCATAAATCATAAATTCTTGAAGACTGTAACTCCAGATAAACTCTCAAACTCATACACAATTTCCTGCAGTAATCAAGAACATCTTCATTTAGGGAATTGAAATGCTACCAAGCCAAAAGTCACGAGTAAATTTTCTTTTACTTCTTCTCCAGATGTGAGAGCCGAGCAGCAGAGAAGCAACTTGTCATTCGTTAAAAATGATTTTCTCTTATTTTTTTTTCGTGTTTTAAAAATATTTTTGAAGAAATTAAAAAAAAATCATTACTTCAAATTAAATTTTTTATATATTTTTAAATTATTTTAATATGCTGATGTTAAAAATAATTTTTAAAAAATAAAAAAATATTATTTTAATACATCTCTAAATAAAAAAATATTTTTAAAAACAACTATAATTATACTTTCAAATATGTTATTTTTTCTCGTTAAAGATATTTTCATGGAGAATGCTAGCTGAGCTCGAGCATTTTTCATCTCCTAAAATTTCTACCCCTCCTCCCAACAAGTTCAACTGTAGCTTAAAAAGTGATTGTATTTTCATTCTCTCTTCCTCGTTCTTGCATTTGCTCGGGATTCTTCATAGTAGACTTTCATGGACCTCTAGCAACATCGGGATATCGAATTTTATCTCTTCAAAGTAAGTTGGGTTATCGCAATTTATAACAGTATACCACGTGAGGAGAAACCTCCTACTATATATTTTAAGTGTTAACTCTTTCTTTTCCCTCTTCTATCTATCTATATGTGTAAATAAAATACAATGAACACAAACAAAATATAACATGAGGCATGTATAGATATTGTTTTAAAAAATATTTCATCTACACAAGACTATTCTCCATGATCCAATAAATTTTTCTTCTAAAAACAAGGATTAAGAAACAATGACCAAGATAGAAATGAAATATCAGCAAGTTTTGCAAACACAGAAAAATAATAGTATGATTTTTTTTTCGTTCCTTTTAACTGTAAAAGTGCATGATATTTATAGGCTGCTAACATGTACCAGCTAAGCAGAAAATAAATTAGAAAATTAAAGAGTTGTTACAACAGTTAAAAAAATAAAAGAGATACTAGGGAATTAAAAAGTTTTGTAGTTGTTAAAAAAGTTTTAAAAGAAAAGAGTTGTTATAATTTTTATCACTGTTAGAAAATTAATTCCAAGAAGAGGCATGACGCATTACCATGCCTCCAATACTTTTAATTGAGGAGATTATCTTGGGTCTGACACAACCAAAAACACTATAATATTTGAATTCAAGTGTTTTGGGTCTGACACCAATTCCAGACCCTTGTTTGCCTTGGGTTAGGTTGATCGTCAAATCCAAGTATTTTAGATCTTACACGTTTGTCAGATCTATATTTTCTTGGGTCTGACATGATTGTCAAACCCAATGGTCTTGTGTCTATCGCGCTCATCAAACCCATATCAAAATTTACTATATAAACACTAGATAAAAATCTTTAGAAATAATCTTCATTATTTATAACACTATACATGTGGCACCTGATGTACAATGCATTTATTTGATCTTATATCTTCACATCATCATCCAAAAAATATAAGACATGGCGTTATATTTATATTAAAAATTTGATAACTTTATTAATGATAACATATCAATTTATCCCTTGAAAAATATCACATGTATTATTTTAAGATAGTTTTAGAAATTTATGAAGTGATTTTTCTGGATCTAGAATTGTAATCACTGTATAAATTGCATTATAATCGTTAATTTCTAAAACTTATTTACAATCAAATCTCACTTGATTAATCATTTGAGCTTAATTGCTTAATAATGGTTTTTAATGTGTGTAACTCATTACATTCCAAATATGTTGATCCAAATATAAATCATAATACTAATCAAAATCAGATTAAATAAATTAAAAAAAATAACTTAGTATCAAATTCAACATATTAATTGATTTATATTTGAAAATTAAATGTATAACCTAGCATTGTGTCATGATCTCCTATATATTATAAAAAACATATGTGGTTTGGCTTATAGTTTATGAGTTATGGGTGTAATTATTATTTGTTACGAGTATAATTATTATTTCTTCATTAATAATATTTCGATTTAGATGTTTGAGCATGAAGAATATTTGCTTTATCAAATTGTATTTATTCTCAGATCCATAATCATTGATTTTTTTAATTAAGACTTGAAACCCTTTTTCAAATCTCATTCTATATTCCACAAGAATTTCATAATTAATACCTTTTGAGACCTTGTAAAATATTTTTTTCTATTCATATAGGATGATAAATCATTTCTTGACCACTCAAACACCTTCATATAATTCATGTTACACCTAATATTTAGTCACCTGTTACTTTTGATTAAGACAATATTAGTAAAGATCAAAACATAGCATTCCTTGTATAATATAGCCTAATGATCTCAAGTCTAATGATCACTTATATAATCCAAGGATCATTTACATAACTGTCACACCAGTTTTTCAATAAATACATGTGATCTCACCATAAAGAATCCTCAAACAGATCAATTTAGTGTATATATCATCTGACAAACACCTTCATATTAGTTCTAAACCATACCTTAGCTTATGATAACATCCATTTCATTTCATAAAGAAAAAAACATGATATATATTGGTCTCAACAACTCCAATTAATGCCTAATCTTAATAAAACGTTGACCATAAAGATTTAGAAATAATTCTTTAATACAATAGAAATTCTCATAATTATAACCACTTTATAATTTTCTTTACAAAATATTTTTTTTCAAAGACTTTATTTGTACTCTAGACTCATTAATCAAACTTTAATAAATATTAAAAATAAAAAATATCTTTTATTAATAATAATATGTTCTTACATGAAAAAAATAATATCACATATAACTAGCTGATTGATTATAGAGTTTATAAATTAATAAATTAGGCTCACGTGTCTGGCTCAACAAAACAAAGGCTTAATGTATTAAGCCTGCAAGGTCATGCTCGAATAGCTTGTTTTTTTTTAAAATAAAATAATAGACAACACATAGTTTTTATTGAGAAAAAAAATAGGTGATGTATTGTCTATTTATTTAGATTTTGATATTAAATATGGCTGGAAAATCAAAATATAAGTTTTTAAATAAAAAACCCTTCATTTTCACCTAATAAACACCCAAATACAAAAAAAAAATAGAATTAATGATTCATATCCAACGTACCCTTTTCTTCCCTTTGATGATGGTTGATGTATCAAATACCTTATACCTGCCTAAATTATTTCTCGTTAAAAAAATTCGCATGGAAAATGCTAGCCGCGGGCATTTTCATCTCCTGAATTGCTACCCTTCCAACAAGTTCAACTGTAGCTGTAATTCCGTTTTCTCTTCCTCATCCTTGCATTTGCTCAGAATTCTTCACATTAGACTTCTATAGACCTTTAGCAACTTGAGAATCCAGACTTTACCTCTTGGGCTATTATATTTGGTATTGTGGTAACTGTTGTGCTTGTAATTTGAAAAAAGTTATTTTGTAAAAAGTATTTTTAATTAAAGTTGGTTTGAAAAAATAGATATTTGATTAAAACTATGATTGAAATTGAAATAAAAAATTACGTAGCTGCTTTTGTGCTTTCTTTCTTTTGTACCAAAAAAAAAAGAAATAAAAAATTGCTGCTCAACAGACTTAAACAGATCCATGACATTATTTGCAGAAATATCTTGCTGCTTTTGATCATTCTTTGCCTTTGAGGTGATGATTAAGGTATTTGTTCAAAACTGATAAACCAATGTTCCATGTGAGTCTTCCTTATGGCAAATAGCAGCATGCATGCACTTATTTTCCCACAATTCTCTATCTGGCGAGAAAAAGGTAGCTCAGCTTAGGCGGCGTAACACAGATCTTAGACCTAGTCTAGCTCCGGCAGACCAGAAACCGGACGAATCCGCAAGTGATGGGAAAGAGCGGTTAAGGA
>Ga0325405_1005473_pt1 | contig 12912 bp, 12 predicted proteins | sample PopdelMetagenome_21_FD_205663 | JGI IMG/M metagenome (GOLD analysis project Ga0325405, IMG submission 205663) | Populus deltoides microbial communities from Bellville, Georgia, United States - Xylem-Control-R2 | ecosystem: Host-associated > Plants > Phyllosphere > Stem > Wood/Secondary xylem... | reverse complement strand
GGAAGAGAGGCTTTAGTGGTGGAAATAGAAGAGGGATCATATGACATATGCTTAGCAGTTTTGCATACATTTCTCTTAAGGGTATAGGTAGAGGCAATAGTTGCTCTTGGTTTCTTTGGTAGGCTCTCCTTGGATTGTTTTTTGCTTGGTTTTCTAGTGGGTTAGTGGGCTGGTTTACCGAAAGAGACTTAGTAAAGTTAATATTGGATATTTGAGAAGTTGAGGTCTGGTAGCTTTGGGTTTGGTAATTCTTCTTACCTTTACACCCTCCTTCAACATTGCTCACTTCAACATTCTTTTTCTTACCAGTAAACCATTTTTTTCTTGGTAGGTTCTGATATTCTATCATATCTTATCATTTATTCTATTCTCTTAGCAATAATAACAACATCATAAAAATATTGAACGGAGCTACCCATCAGATGCTTATAATATGGGGACTCGAAGTATTGGCGAATAGAGTCACCGTTTATTTCTCCAAAAAAGGTGGTTGTACATGCATTGCCTTGTTTTTTTCACTTATGAGTGTACTCCATTATAGTTTCCTTATTGCTCTTCTCCATCACTGTTGTTACCCAATTTTTGACCCACCTTTTTGATAAAATTTTCGAAAAAATCCAAAAATAGCGAAAAACAACAAAAATTCAAAAAATACATTTTTAAATATATTTGCATCATTTTTAGCATTTTCAGCATCGTCTCAAAAGAATTTAAATTTTTAATGATCTTTGGAACGCATTCGACTTTTAACGCGTTATATTTAAAATCACTGATTTTTCTCATTCGAGTCGATGTTGATAAGAAAAATCCAAAAATATAAGAAAAATTAAATTTATAAAAAAGAAAGAAGTTGAGGGACCAAGTTTGGAAACTTAGCAATATTTTTGCCTATAAATAGAAGTTTCCAACACATACACAAGGAGAGTTAATTTTACACATTTAAAAAAAACACAAGAAAACCCTAAACATAAACCTATCTCTTTCAAAAACCAAAGCCGCCGCCCCCCCGGTTTGGAATTTTTCTCCTCCACACCGTAACCCCATCTTCTTCTCCCTAAGCCAACCGCAGCAACCCTTTTCCTCTAGTCTTCTCTCCCAGAAAAAACCAAACCCGAGCCCCTCCATTCATCAACACAGACCTGCCCAAGGCCATTTCCCAATCACTGCTAGACCGAGACCCATCTCTCCTTCTCCCCTCAGCTAACAAGCCGCTCTCCCTCTCCAGCCGCCACCAACCCTCTCTCTCCTTGCACCCAGACTTTCCTTCATCCTTCTTCTCATTGCCTCCAAAACGCAGGTTGCTCCTCTCCCTTTCTCAGTAGGCCACAAGACAGCTCCTAACTCTCCATCCCAGCCGTTCCTTTCCATCACCAACCGACCCACAAACCCGCTGACCACAAGCCACGTCCCTCTGCCTCTGTAATCCGGCCAGATTTTCTTTCTCTCACCCAAACAACCCATAGACCCACGGTCTTCACCGTCAACCATATCAGCGCCTTCTTCATCCAGCACCGGCCAGACCCGACAGAAGCCTAGTCGTCGACGACCCCTTGGTCTTGCCGTCACCTGAAACAAAGAAGATTGGGAAAGAAAAAGAAAAGAACAGATCTACAGAGAGGGAAGCAGATCCAAAACGGAGAAGAAGAGAAAGAAAAAAAGATTGAAAACAAAGAAAAAAAATTAAAATCAACTGCCTGTGGTGTTTTTGGTTGTTTTGCAGGTCACCGCTGGCGTAGGGAGACAGAGAAGAGGAAGACATTCCCGATCCACCGGTTTTGCCACCTTCATCGGCGGCGGCGCGTGAACCCATGTGCCGCCAGGATCTTTTTAGGGTGGTTTTGTAATTTTTAAATTGTTTAATGTAATTTTTGTTTAGTTTTTTTTTTGAATTTTTATTATTTGTAGTGTGTATGTAAAAGAAAAAGAAAAAAAGAAAAAATATAGTGAAAGTAAATGTGTCGGTTGTTTTTTTTTTTGGATGTTTCTTTATGATAAAATTGCAAAGAACAAAGAAGAATTTAATATTTTGATTTGCTCATAGTTAAGAATTATGAACTTACACGTAAGTCGTATTTCTAGTATCCAATGAAAAGATAAAATTTTTAAAACTTCTTTAACATATCAAAGCAAACGAACGAAAAATCGCCAATGGACGTCGCACGGGTGACGTACGACAATCACCATCAAGCTCGTCCAGTCTGGAGCAATGTCAATATTGAACTTGTATTGTTTCAAGAAAGCATCAACAAAATCACTCCATTTCCTGACCCTTATGTTATCCAAGGTCATGTACCAGCTTAACACAGAACCGATCAGGCTGTCTTGAAAGAAATAGATGATCAACTTTTCATTGCGTATGATTTTTTTCATTTTGTTGCAGTAAGACCTCAAGGGCGTATTAGGGCATTCCAGTCCCGTATACTTGACAAATTTTGGCACCCTAAACTTCTTGGACACCACTACATCTGGCACTAAGCATATCTCAACTGCTCTAATCGGGTCATGGAAATCAAAATCCCTCAATCTTTCATCCCTGACAGCCTATTTATCTTGTTCAAGATGATCGGAGGATTCAACCCCATGGGATCCCTCCATTGTTAGATCTATTATGGTCAGTACTTGAGCATGCATAATCGGGCAAGTCATCAAAATGCTTGTTGTTCCTTATGGCCTAGTAACAGGATTTGCCCCTAAGTTTTGGTAGTTGAGGATAACAGGAGTTATTGGTGGCGGTAACATAGTTGGTTGTTTACTGGATGTCCTTTTCATTGATTATGCTCGCAGGATTTGCTTGAGTAAGCTAGCCATCTAAGTCATATTATTCTTAATGTCTTCTAATTCCTTTTGGTAGTGGGTCTTAAGGTGAGCTCTCTCTTTGTTTTCCATCCTTTTATGAAGCCTAGTATTGTAGACTCTAGCAAGAGGACCTATATTTCAAATACCTATCATGCACATTGCATAATTCATAAATGTAAATACATATGGATGCATGATGATGTATGTTGGATATGGATTAGCTATACCCTGGGCTGATATATGGCCATCATTCCTTTATAAACGGGTAGGATTCTGATCCTTCTATAGCTATTAAGACAATTTAATATGAGTCAATGCTTAATAAAAAAAATACATTCATTACAAAGATATATTGCTTAAAAGGTTGGGTCTAAGCTTTTATATGGTCATGTAGGCTAGTTCCCTCGAATGCCCTCAGCATTTGTTCCAGGGCAGCCCATTTGTCCAGGCCATCTTCTTTTACCATCTTGTTCTTTTGAGATTCCTTCATTATAAGGTCAATGGTAGATGACATTCTTATGGGACATGCTGGTTGAGCAAATTAAGAATACATAGCCTGTTGAGACACCGCACTTGCCCCTAAATTTTGTGGATTTACGAGCATAGGTTCGGGCTTAGTTGTAAATTTTGCTTTTTCAGGTTTAGATCTCAAGGCTTGTTCGAGTAGGCTAGTAAGCCTTACAACTTCTTCTCTAAGACTTTCCATCTCTTTTCGGTGTTGGGCTTCCAACTGGGCTTTTTCTTCGTTTTTCATTTGTCTTTTTCGCAGTTGAGTGTTATAAGTGTGTTTCAATAGGAGACCTATATTTCACCTGAAGTGCGATATTATGACAGTTTATAAGTGTATGTTCAAACATGCATGAAGATGAATGCAACATATGGGGTATGGATTTGCCTTTTGGGGGGTGACATAACGATCGTTATTCTTTAGATGTGTGGTCAGATCCGAATCCGATATTCATTGCAATGCCGATAGGAGATCTCTTTAATCTTTTGTCATCGGAGCTTTCAGCCACATTCTTGGTGCCTTTTATTGTGCATCTAATATCTTTGAGTAGCGGCATCTCACCGACATCCAGTCTAGGGCAGTCTCCGTTGGTCATTTGCAAGGATTCAGACTCGAGTCCATACTTAACAATTGTTATCTTAGGAATAGCGGTCATTACGTCACCCGAAAGCACGTTTAAGCTTATCTCAGTGAATTTACGCAGGGATTAACCTAAAGGATAGGTTCTAGTCATTAAATGCATCAGGGTAGCTTTGCTATCTAGTCTCAACGGTCTTTCGCATGCTCAGTGATCGTCCTCGAAAGGTTGATATGAGATTTACAAGCAGCGTGAAGATAGAGGCCTTGAGTAATATCAGTTAGGCATATCGACCACTGTCGAGCAAACAATCATGCGAGAGTTGGATAGTTTCGCGAGCCTTAGCCAGGCTAAAGCTATTGGGGTGTCGTTACTCCTCCACTTATCTTAAAGTTGATACCACGTGTATTTAAAAATTAGATAAGTGATGCATGAAGACGTTAGATCCATATCCAATATATATGCATGATAAACATGAAAAACTATGCATGCTAAAACAGTAAAAAGAGCAAAAAATAAAACTTGATAAACACAAAATAACAACGATAAAGAAAAAAAAGAGTACGACAAATATTGTTTAGCAATAAAAAGACAAATAGCAAAGCTTAGTCCTAAGAGGTCCCTAGTGGAGTCGTCATTCTTTCATACCCGGACATCGCGATGATCGATTAAAAAAATATAAATCTCTATGGAAAAAGAACATATATCTGGCATTTTGTTCTTTTAGGGGAAAATGTCTTGTTTCAAGGAGTCGCCATCTAATATTATAGTCACTAGGAACCCTAACTGGTCAATAAAGATTCTATAATACGGGGCTGGTTATGCAAAAGGAAAGATGCTATCACCCCTTAAGCATCCTACCTGAGACAGGCTGCATTGCTGGTTTTGTCTAAAATTGCTAATAATTTGTTCTCCTTTTTCTTCTTTTATTCTTCTTTTCATGTTCCTGACTCTGGCGTCAGTGAGCAATTCCTACAAATATTTCCAACTCTGGCGTTGGTAAATATCGCACAAATCCAAAAAAAGACGATATTCCTCACTCTGGCGTCAGTGAATAATTTCACAAAAAATAAATTTGAAAAAGAAATTTTCTATGCCATTTTTTTCTTGCTTAACCTTTATTATTGTTTGCCCTTATTAGATGGAAACAACAGGGACATTGCACAACAGATTTTGTGTTTAACAATGTTGGTCCACACATTGAGCATATGACTAAAAAAATACAAAACACAAAGAAAAAAAATAAAAAAAAATGTGAGGGGATCATAAATAAAACAACGAAGATCCCCAAATATTTTTAGAATTTTATAATATAAAAAAGGGGCTCGTTTGGCCAAATATTAACTAGAATGGGCATAAAAAATATAACATGGGCATAAGGGTGTGTTTTTGTCAAACACACCCTTAGCAACACAAGTTAGGCCAGCTGGGCTTAAAACCCAGGCCGGATCTTTTTTTTTTATTTTGATTTTGATTTTATTTTTTAGGCTGGGTGCAGCCCAACCGGTATGGGCTGGGCTGAACCCAGCCGGCCCAGCCTGGTTACTGGCCCAAGCCAGTGACCCGGCTGGGCAAAGCAAGCGTGAACTTGTTCATGCATGCATGGCACAGTGAGAAGGTAATTAATTACCTTCGCACAGTGCTAAATGCACTGAAGATTCAAAAAGAATGAAAAGGGAGAGGAAAGCTTACCTTGCTAGAGATTGCTCTGAAGATGAACGAGCGCGAAGGGATGGTCATTGCGCAATGACTAACCCAATATTCCCTGCCTCTGTGTGCTCTCTTCTTCTATGTTTTTCTCTCCCTCATCCCCCTTGTCTTTTTTCTTACTCTCTACTCTCCTTTGCTTTTTTTTTCTTATGTTTTTTTCTGTTTTCTGGCTTCTTCTCCTCCTTTTTTTATCCTTTGTTTTTTTTTTCCTCTTTTTTTTCCTCTTCCTCAGAGCTCTGTATTTATTGGGGACATGCCTGGTCTTCTCTTTGGATAAACACGGCTGGGAGGGACGCGTTGTGTTTCATTGGGACTCGGATACCGGCTCGATCCTTATCTCCCCGGGGCATTGATCTTCATGAGGATAGGATCAGTCTTCGTGTTTTAACAGGACTAGGATGCTGGCATTTCACCTTCTTTCTCTTCCTTACAGGTGGGTTTGCAGCACCAGAAGAAGAAGAAGAAGAAATTATGCATGGCTGAAACGGTGTTGTTTTGGACCGAAATTGACAATTTCTCAATTTGGTCCTTACAGTTTCCAGATTTTGTATTTAAACCCCTAATCTTTTCAATTTCAAATTTTAACCCCTTAACATTAAATTAAAAGTCAATGGGCCAAAATTGGGTTACGACAGTTGCCCCCTCTTTACAATGCTTACGGTGCAAAGGCATTGAAGAATTCATTTTCCTTTGAATTTGCATATTAAGTTTTGTAAAGAAAAATAAGCGTGAAAACCCTTCCTCTTTTCTTTTGATTGATTTTTTTTGTTTTTTTTAATGGTCTAATTGTTACAAGCGACCTGCCCGATAGGAAGAAGAAACGCGGAGGATTTTGCGAGTGGTCTCATTTTTCCAGGCGACCTGCCCGATAAAGAATAAAACACGAAAAGAGTTTCGCGAGTGGTCTAATTATTCCAGACGATCTGCCCAATAGGAAGAAGAAACGCGGAGGATTTCACGAGTGGTCTCATTTTTCCAGTCAACTTGCCCGATGAAAAGGGTTTCGCGAGTGGTCTAATTGTTCCAGGTGACCTGCCTGATGGTGAAAACTACAGAGAGAAATTTCATTATTTTTTTTTAGAAGTGGTCTCATTGTAATGGGTGACCTATCCAGGAAAAAGAAAGGGTCTTATTGTAATGGGTGACCTACCCATGAAAAAGAAAGGAAAGGGTCTCATTGTAATGGGTGACCTGTCCAAGTGAAAAAAAGAAAAAAAAACGTCTTAAAGGGACGTTATGATAGGGCTCAAAGGCGCACTTAAAAAGGAGGTGAGGGCTCGGAGGCGCACTCAAAAGGGGGTAGGGTTAGGAAACGCACTACCTTGGATGATCGAGGGCTCAAAGGCGCACTCGAAAGGAGGTAAGGTTAGGAAACGCACTACCTTAAATACTCGAGGGCTCAAAGGCGCACTCGAAAAGAGGTGAAGGCTCAAAGGCACACTTGAAAGGAGGTAGGGTTAGGAAACGCACTACATTGGATGATCGAGGGCTCAAAGGCACACTCGAAAAGAGGTAGGGTTAGGAAACACACTACCTTGAATGCTCGAGGGCTCAAAAGCGCACTCGAAAGGAGGTAAGGTTAGGAAACGCACTACCTTGGATGATCAAGGGCTCAAAGGCATACTCGAAAGGAGGTAGGGTTAGGAAACGCACTACCTTGGATGCTCGAGGGCTCAAAGGCGCACTTGAAAGAAGGTGACTCAAAAAGAGGTAAAGTTAGAAAACACACTACCTTAGGGATGGGAAATGAAAGGTGGTGGAAAAATACAAAGATTTTTTTTTTGCATCCTGATTCTCATGGGCGGCCTGCCCAGGTTAAAATTTCTTATAGGTGAAAAATTTTCAAAAGCAATTTCAATCTTGGCCATTTCAAGGTGGCCTTCCATTTGATGGATCCCGTCAGAGATTTCTCTTGTGAATTTTGCAAAACTCATTGTCCAATGTCTCAAAGTTTAGAGGATATGCATGCATCTTTACCTGATTTGAAATATAGACCCTAATTTCTTCTTAATCTTCTTGTTTGCTTGATTGATGAGGACTTGCTATCTCTGATTTGGGTCATCTTCGTCGTTTAGCTTCTAGCATACTCGAGTTGGCCCATGTAAGTCTCTTCCCATATTTGTTTACACAACTCAGCCCTCATGGTGCCCATTGTGACCCACTTGCTTGTTAGAGATTTTCTGTCTCGTCATATAATTTGAGAGGATCATTTATTAAACACTCGGTATCACTTGTTGAAAGGATCAAACTATCTTTTGTAAACCAAAATACCCCCTTGTCTTGTTGTAGGAAATGTTCCTCTCTTTTTTCTAGAAGGGATTGATTTTCCTTTTAAACACAATGATGTCCCCCTTATACTGGCCATTACCCCTAAGTGTGCTCTGTCAGCAACTCAAACAAATGATGATTTAAGTGACCATTCTCTTATTTCTCTCATTTTCAGTTTGGTGGAGAAATATTTATCTAGAATAAATCTTAAAGTCTTGATCTTGCATTTTAAAAATAAAAATTGTTTTGATGTAAGTTTAAAACAATTTGCTTTTGAAATCTTGCAACTCTTTGGTTTTTTCTTAGAAAAGAGATTATCTGCTCTTGTGTTTGGTGATTTTTCCTTTGGTGAAAGTATGTCACGGGGTGACTTTATGTTTTTATAGGTTTTCAAAGTGAAGGGCTCGAGAAAAAGCTCGAGGTTTTGTTTTAAAAAAATTTGTCTCTTTTTGAACGCTCATTTTATCAGCATGAATAATAATGATTAGTTTGTTCTCAATGTCATGACTCCTATGAAAAAGTACTCTTTGCATTTTGAGAGCATTGTTTATTGTTCCCGGTTGCTTGCTTGCTTAATTAGAAAGGATTTTTACAGGCACGTAATGTAGGCTGTGGTTTTTTGCTATGAAAGAAAAGGATTCATAAGGCTCAAAGAGTGTTTCAGGGTTTCCAAGACTGAGGATTACTATCAGCAGTTCGACTCTTTGTGTCAATCATCTTTTCTTTTGCTGCTCTTTTTTGATTTGCTAGGGTATACTCATTTTGTCTTGGTTAGCTCTTTCTTGTGATTTGGGCATGCCCCCTAGCATTTGAGTTTTTTGGGCTTTATTGCCTTTCTGGCTTTCTCATGGCTCTTTTTTTTTCATTAAAATTCCCACTTACCCCCAGTGTGGGTTGTGATCCTAGTCGGGATTTTTCATGAAAAAAAAATTATTCAGGCTCAAAAAGAGACCGCAATGGATATACTTTTTTAGAATGTGAAAGGAATAACAAAGATGACCTTTCCTCATTTTAAACGCAAGTAGTTAAGATTAATAAACTTTGGCCTCGTCCAATGTGACGGTTTGGTCTTTGCAAAGAGATACATTTCATGAGTCTATGAGCAATAGTTCACTACATACCATTATTTATATATTTAAAAAAAAATATGGCTCAAGAGTCATGATGTGAGGATGACAGTTCATTTTCTATTCGCGCATTTTGGTTCAGAGTTTAGTCACCTCAATGAAGGAGTTGATTAATTCATATGTCATTTTACAAGTAGAATGTCAAAAATATCAAATTATTTTTGAAATCAAAATGCAAGTTCAATTTTCAAAATTCCAATGAGGAAACAGATTTTGGTAAAAGAGATGAATTGAATCTATGAGATCACGCGAGGCTCTAAAAGTGTGTTTGTGAGTTCTTAGAGGGAATCTCTTTCAGGATATTTTGGTTATAAATCAAAGGAAGAGACACAATTGAAGGACAAACTCATTATTTCATTAAAATCCTAAAAAGGAACAAAGACCTTATACTAGCAAGGTGATACATAGAAGGCTAAACACTTAGCAATCATCGAATGGAATTTCTGGAATCTTCCAACTGTCCCTCTCCTATGAATTCCTCGACAGGGGCACCTTTCTAATAGTCAATTGAGGTCACACATAGACCAGTCTTGGCCTAATGACATTGTAGCTTCATCTTTAGGACGAGTGATCTCTAGATGTCTTTGTTTTGGTAGCTTTTTCTCTCGTTTTTGTAACCACCTTTGACATTGTGAACCTCAGTTTCTTTCTTTTCTCTAGTGAAATGTTTCTCCTCAGTCGAGTCAGCAATCCTTCCTAAATGGATAGCTTGTTCAGTCCTCTCAGCTATAGCAACCAGGTCAAAAAAATATTGTGCAGAGCTTCTAACTAGGTATTCAAAGTATAGGGCCTTGAAAGTGTTGACAAACAAATTGATTATCTTCTTTTCCAACAAAGAAAGATTAACCTGTGCGGCAGTCTCACGCCACTTTTAAGTGTATTCTCTTATGGACTCCTTGTTGTCTTTTTCCATAACTTGCAAGCTTGACCTATCAGGGCCCACATCCATATTGAACTTATTGCCCAATGAAGGTATCAACTAAGTCCTTTCACTTTTTTATCTTGGTATTGTTCAACCGCATACACCAAGTAATGGCAACGTCACTCAAACTATCTTGAAAGAAGTGAATCAACAGTTTCTCGTCATGAACCACCTCAGCCATTTTGTTGCAATATGCCTTGAGATGAGTTATAAGGCATTGAGTTCCTGTATATTTGACGAACTCTGGCACCCTAAACTTCTTAGGAATGACTACGTTAGGTACCAAACACATCTCGGTAGCTTTTATATGGTCATGTAGGCTAGTTCCCTCGAATGCCCTTAGCCTTTGTTCCAGGGCAGCCCATTTGTCCATGCCATCTTCTTTTACCATCTTATTCTTTTGAGATTCCTTCATTATAAGGTCAATGGTAGATGACATTCTTATGGGATATGCTGGTTGAGCAAATTGAGAATACATAGCCTATAGCCCCCAGATTCTGTGGATTTACGAGCATAGGTTCAGGTTGAGCTATAAATTTTACTTCTTCAGATTTAGATCTCAAGGCATGTTTGAGTAGGCTAGTAAGCCTTGCGACTTCTTCTCTAAGACTTTCCATCTATTTTTGGTGTTGGGCTTCCAACTGGGCTTTTTCTTCGTTTTCCATTTGTCTTTTTCGCAGTCGAGTGTTATAAGTGTGTTTCAATAGGGGACCTATATTTTACCTGAAGTGCGGTATTATGACAGTTTATAAGTGTATGTTCAAACATGCATGAAGATGAATGCAACATATGGGGTATGGATTTGCCTTTTGGGGGGTGACATAACGATCGCTATTCTTTAGATGTGTGGTCAGATCCGAATCCAATATTCATTGCAATGCCGATAGGAGATCTCTTTAACCTTTTGTCATCGGAGCTTTTAGCCACATTCTTGGTGTCTTTCATTGTGCATCTAATATCTTTGAGTAGCGGCATCTCACCAACATCCAGTCTAGGGTAGTCTCTGTCGGTCATTTGCAAGGATTCAGACTCGAGTCCATACTTAATAGTTGTTATCTTAGGAATAGCGGTCATTACGTCACCCGAAAGCACATTTAAGCTTATCTCAGTAAATTTACGCAGGGATTAACCTAAAGGATAGGTTCTAGTCATTAAATGCATCAGGGTAGCTTTGCTATCTAGTCTCAACAGTCTTTCGCATGCTCAGTGATCGTCCTCGAAAGGTTGATATGAGATTTACAAGCAGCGAGAAGATAGAGGCCTTGAGTAATATCAGTTAGGCATATCGACCACTGTCGAGTAAACAATCATGCGAGAGTTGGTTAGTTTCGCGAGCCTTACCTAGGTTAAAGCCATTGGGGTGCCGTTACTCCTCCACTTATCTTAAAGTTGATATCACGTGTATTTAAAAATGAGATAAGTGATGCATAAAGACCTTAGATCCATATCCAATATATATGCATGATAAACATGAAAAACTATGCATGCTAAAACAGTAAAAAGAGCAAAAAATAAAACTTGATAAACACAAAATAGCAACGATAAAGAAAAAAACGGTACGACAAATATTGTTTAGCAATAAAAAGACAAATAGCAAAGCTTAGTCCTAAGAGGTCCCCATTGGAGTCGCCATTCTGTCACACCTGGACATCGCGGTGACTGATTAAAAAAATATAAATCTCTATGGAAAAAGAACAGATATCTAGCATCTTGTTTTTTTAGGGGAAAATGTCTTGTTTTAAGGAGTCGCCACCTAGTATTATGGTTACTAGGAACCCTAACTGGTCAACAAAGATTATATAGTACGGGACTGGTTATGCAAAAGGGAAGATGTTATCATCCCTTAAGCATCCTATCTGAGGCAGGCTGCATTGCTGGTTTTGTCTAAAATTGCTAATAATTTGTTCTTCTTTTTCTTCTTTTATTTTTCTTTTCATGTTCCTGACTCTGGCATCAGTGAACAATTTCTACGAATATTTCCAACTCTGGCGTTGGTAAATATCGCATAAATCCAAAAAATATGATTTTCCTGACTCTGGCAACAGTGAATAATTTCGCAAAAAATGAATTTGAAGAAGAAATTTTCTATGCCATTTTTTTCTTGTTTAACCTTTATTATCATTTGCTCTTATTAGATGGAAATAACAGGGACATTGCACAACAGATTTTGTGTTTAACAGTGCTGGTCCACACATTGAGCATATGACTAAAAAAATACAAAACACAAAGAAAAAAAATAAAACAAAATACGAGGGGATCACAAATAAAACAACAAAGATCCCCAAATATTTTTAGAATTTTCTGATATAAAAAAGGGGCTCGTTTGGCCAAATATTAATTAGAATGGGCATAAAAATTATAACCAAGGGCATAAGGGTGTGTTTTTGCCAAACACACCCTTAGCAACACAAGTTGGGCCGGCTGGGCTTAAAGCCTAGGCCGGATCCATTTTTTTATTTTTTTATTTTATTTTTTGGGCTGGGCTGAACCCAGCCGGCCTAGCCTGGTTACTGGCCCAGGCCAGTGACCCGGCTGGGCAAAGCACGCGTGAACTTGTTCACGCGTGCATGGCACAATGCAAAGGTAATTAATTACCTTCGCACATTGCTAAATACACTGAAGATTCAAAAAGAATGAAAAGGGAGAGGAAAGCTTACCTTACTGGAGATTGCTCTGAAGATGAACGAGCGCGAAGGGATGGCCACCACGCAACGACTAACCCAATATTCCCTGCCTCCGTGTGTTCTTTTCTTCTCTGTTTTTCTCTCCCTCGTCCCCCTTGTTTTTTTTCTTTCTCTCTGCTCTCCTTTGCTTTTTTTTTTCTTATGTTTTTTTTTTCTGTTTTCTGGCTTCTTCTCCTCCTTTTTTTATCCTTTGTTTTTTTTCTCTTTTTTTTTCCTCTTCCTCAGAGCTCTGTATTTATTGGGGACATGCCTGGTATTCTCTTCGTGCACGGCTTGTCTTTGGATAAACACGGCTGGGAGGGACGCGTTGTGTCTCATTG